>ERZ779746.461-NODE-461-length-21217-cov-4.272422_pt1 | contig 21217 bp, 20 predicted proteins | sample MGYA00511888_ERZ779746 | MGnify/ENA primary metagenome ERZ779746 (study PRJEB29588, sample SAMEA1964695) | human gut metagenome | biome: human gut; feature: human-associated habitat; material: faeces | place: Denmark | collected 2008/2010 ... | reverse complement strand
TATCGTAGCCGCTGCATTGAAGAATGGCACAGTGCTGCGGTATGTAGCTGAACTGCCTGAAGATAAGCGGAAAGTGCTTTATGTTGATACGGAGCAAAGCCCTTATCATTGCCTGAAAGTCATGAAACGCATTTTACGGATGGCTGGCTTGCCCGATGACAGGGACAGCGAAAACCTTGAATTTCTCGCTTTGAGGAAATACACGCCTGAACAGCGTATCAGGATTGTCGAACAGGCTATCTATAATACGCCCGACATTGGTCTTGTAATCATAGACGGCATCCGTGACATGGTATATGACATCAACAGCCCCGGCGAATCCACACGCATCATATCCAAACTGATGCAGTGGACGGACGACAGGCAGATACACATCCATACGATACTGCATCAGAACAAAGGGGATGAGAATGCGAGAGGGCATATCGGCACGGAGTTAAACAATAAGGCGGAAACCGTATTGCTGGTGGAAAAGGACAAGAGCAACGGGGATATAAGCAGTGTTTCAGCCATGCACATCCGGGCAATGGATTTCGAGCCTTTTGCCTTTCGCATCAACGACAATGCCTTGCCCGAACTCATAGAGGGTTACAAAACAGAAAGCAAGAAACCGGGAAGACCCGAGGAAGAAAAGTTCGACCCTTACAGGCATATCACCGAACAGCAGCACCGCATCGCATTGGAAGCCGTTTTCGGGCTGAAAGAGGAATACGGTTACAAGGAACTGGAAGATGCTTTAATCAAAAGCTATACGTCAATAGGTGTAAAACTGAACCATCAAAAGGCAGTACCGCTCATCACCATGCTTCGCAACAAACGGATGATAGTGCAAGAGAACGGCAGAAAATACACATTCATGCCCGACTTCCACTATTAACCCGTTACCTGCAATCGCTTCACTTCATTCTGTGGGTCTATATATTAAGGATAAAGCGAAGTGATGCAAGGAATGGATAAACCGCTTCACTTTATTGCCGTATTCTATATATACGACAATTTAGTGAAGTGGTTATATAGACCGTACTTCTTAAAATGGTACGGGCGAAAAGAAAAATAAATCAATTCACCAACTACTCAAACAATTATCTTATGGATATACAGACAGCCAAGCAAATCAGGATAGCAGATTATCTGCACAGTTTGGGATATTCTCCCGTCAAACAACAGGGTATCAACCTATGGTATAAATCACCGTTAAGGGAAGAAACTGAAGCCTCGTTCAAGGTAAATATCGAGCGTAACCAATGGTATGATTTTGCACTCGGCAAAGGCGGCGGCACCATCGAACTGGCGTCACACTTATATGCTACCGACCATATACCTTATATATTGGAACGCATAGCGGAACAGACACCACATATCCGTCCTGATTCTTTCTCTTTTGGCAAGCAGTCATCTTCCGAGCCACGTTTTCAACAACTGGAGATTGTACCGCTTTCTTCGCCTGCCCTACTCTCATATTTGCAGGAAAGGGGAATAAACACGGAACTGGCGAAAAGAGAATGCCGCGAAGCTCATTTCACCAACAACGGCAAACGGTATTTCGCCATTGCCTTTCCAAACATATCGGGCGGCTATGAGATTCGCAACCGTTATTTCAAGGGCTGTATTGCCCCTAAGGAAATCTCCCACATCAGACAGGCGGGAAAAGCGAGGGAAACGTGTTATGTGTTCGAGGGATTTATGGACTATCTTTCATTTCTTACTTTGAGATTGGAAAATTGCCCGAAATTTCCCGAACTGGACAGACAAGATTATATGGTATTGAACTCTGTATCGAATGTGAGCAAGGCTCTCTATCCGTTGGGTAGCTACGAGCGCATACATTGTTTCTTTGACAATGACCGTGCAGGGATGGAAGCACTCCGGCAAATTCGTATGGAATACGGCAGGGATTTATACATCCGTGACGCTTCGCAAACCTACAGCGGATGCAAGGACTTGAACGAATACTTACAGAAACAGGCTGAAAGAAACAGGCAAGTCCAGTCCGTAAGAGAGACGCACACCCAGCCACCGAAAAAGAAGAACGGTTTTCGGTTATAGCCCACTATAACTACACGCTCCGCTTTCGTAGTTGTGGGCTCTCCCGAGGGGATTAGGGCTTTGCCCTAATAACCCACTCAGGGCGTTCACCCCTGAGAACCCCGAGCAAAGAGTGACCCTCTCTTTGCAATCTCCGCTTATGGGTTGCACCCCTAAGAACCCCACTGCGGAAGCGAACAAAGTAATCTAATGTAAACAAAAAAACTATGGCAACAAAATCAAGCATACATATCAAGCCTTGCAACATCGCATCGAGCGAGGCACACAACCGAAGGACTGCCGAGTACATACGCAACATCGGAGAGTCCAGAATCTATGTCGTTTCCAAACTTTCCACCAATAACGAGCAGTGGGTAAATCCTGACTTCGGCACTACCGAATTGCGGACACATTACGACAACATCAAACGGATGGTCAAGGAAAAGACCGGACGTGCCATGCAGGAGAAAGAACGTGAACGCAAAGGCAAGAACGGAAAAATCATCAAGGTGGCAGGGTGTTCACCTATCCGTGAGGGGGTGTTGCTCATCAGAGCGGACACCACATTGGCAGATGTGCATAAATTTGGCGAGGAGTGCAAACAACGCTGGGGTATTACTCCGCTGCAAATCTTCCTGCACAAAGATGAAGGACATTGGCTGAGCGGACAACCCGAAGCTGAAGACAGAGAGAGTTTCCAAATTGATGGAAAGTGGTTCAAGCCGAATTATCACGCTCATATCGTTTTCGATTGGATGAACCACGATACAGGAAAAAGCTGTAAACTCAATGACGAGGATATGACCGAAATGCAAAGTTTGGCTTCTGACATTCTCCTGATGGAACGAGGACAATCTAAAACCGAAACAGGCAAGGAACATCTGGAACGTAACGATTTCATCATAAAGAAACAGAAAGCCGAACTGCAACGTATAGAGGAAACCCAAAGGCACAAGAAGCAGCAGGTAACTCTTGCTGAGCAAGAACTCAAACAGGTAAAATCGGAAATACGCACCGACAAACTCAAAAGCGCAGCTACCGATGCAGCCACAGCCATAGCAAGCGGTGTCGGTTCTCTTTTCGGAAGCGGAAAATTGAAAGATTTGGAACAAACTAATGAGAATTTACGTCATGAAATTGCCAAGCGTGACAAGGGTATTGATGAATTAAAAGCCAAGATGCAACAAATGCAGGAACAGCACGGCAAGCAGATTCGTAACCTACAAGGAATACATAATCAAGAGCTTGAAATCAAAGACAAGGAAATATCACGATTGAACACCATTCTTGAAAAAGCGTTCAACTGGTTCCCTTTACTCAAAGAGATGTTGAGAATGGAAAAATTCTGCTATGCCATCGGATTTACCAAAGATATGGTAAACAATCTTTTGACAAAAAAAGTACAACGGCTATCTATAAAAAGCAAATCAAAGTATAATAACTGATATTCAGATTGTTATTCATCATATCGGTATTGAAATATCGAGAGAATGTGAATCATTCTGCATAAATAACCGAGAGTTGCGTTTCCAAATCATTACCTTGTTTTGGGATGTCTGCGGTTACATACAACGGTTATTTACAGTCTATTACGTTTATATTCATCTTGTCGGACGACTCTGCCAAAATTATTTTTGTCCACCTTAAAAAAGCAGAGTTTATGCGCAGTACTTTCAAGGTCTTGTTCTACCTCAAACGAACAAAGAACCCCCCGCGTGCAGTCTATCCGGTTATGGGCCGCAGCACGATCAACAGCACGATTTCTCAGTTCAGTGCCGAAATCAACGTTCCGGAACAACTGGGGAAGGTTCGTTAAAGGAGGGATGGGTCGAAGGCTAATGCGTCGAGTCGGAACGCATCAACCGTCATCCGGACAATATCCGCATTCAGATCGGCAAACATTATCGGTCGATTTGCGATCACGATGCCTACGTCACGGCCGAAAAAGGTCAAGAACGTCTGGCTGGGTATGGGAGAACGATACCGCGGACTCTTGCGAAGGTTTTCGAACATTACACGAATGATCTTTTCAAACGTATCGGCGTAGATCGCTCGGAAAGTACCTGGTGATGCTATCGGGCGGTGCTGGGTCATCTCCGGGCCTTTCTGAAACACGAGTACAACCTCCACGATATTCCGCTGTTCGAATTGGAACAGTCGTTCATCGAGCAATATCACGTCTATTTGAAAACTGTCTGCCGTTCGAAGGCGGGAAGCGTATGCCGCTACATAGATTGTTTGAACAACGTGGTGAGAATTTCGTTCAACAACGGTCTTATGCCGCGGAATTCGTTCGCACTTTGCCGCTATTCCGCTCCGACGGAACCGAGAACCTTTCTCAGCGAGGAGGAACTGCGGATTTTTCAGACGTCGCGATTGAAGAGTGCCAAACACGAATGCCACCGCGGCCTGTTTCTCTTTTCCCGTTTTACGGAAATCTGCTACAAAGACATGCGCTATCTGACCTGTGAACAAATCATACCGGATACCATGGGGCACCTGCGGATACACGGTAACCGCTGCAAAACGGGTGGAGAGTATACGATCAAATTTCTCCCCGCAGCTTTGCGTCTTCTGGAAAAGTATCGCGGAACAGCTCCGTCACCACTTGCATTTGACATGCCGAAACTTAGCAGTATCAATTGCTCCTTGCGTCGTATTACCAAACAGTGCGGTATCTCACGGCACATAACCTTTCATGCAGCGCGTCATACGTTTGCCACGACACTCTGCCTTTCACAGGGTATTCCTTTGTCAACAGTTTCCAAGATGCTGGGACATAAACAGATCACCACGACACAGATCTATGCGCAGACTACGCCGATAATGATCGAGGATGCGATCGATCGTGTCGAATCCCGGCTGGACGGTAAATTCGCAGCATAACGAAACCATTGCAGAAGTCTTCCACCGTAGATATGTATAGAAGATTTCCAAATAATGATTTATTTATTCTGGAACATTGCAGCAGCTTATCTATGACAAAGACGAACAAATTCATTTAGACCGAAGAACAAGAGAAGATGAACATTGTGTAACATCCCATTGGTAAACGACGAAATGGGAAAAAGATAGCTAAAAATATTGTCAGCTATAATAGACACATTGTCTATCCTGTGGGTGTACAAGTCTACTATGATGGATAGACGTACAATGTTATTTGCTCTATCAGTGGCTATTGTAAAATTGTAACAATCATTTGTCAGGAGGAGTTAACAGTATATCCGCATTTATATTTCCCAGTTATTAATTTTATATTCGGATAATAGAGGGGGGCTAAACCTTTTTTGCTATCAAGCAAGAATGGCTATAAATCCAGCGATATTCATGTAGTTGTATTGAAATTAAACTACGCTCTGACAATTTGTTGCCTATCTTTTATAGACGGTAGGAGCATGAATGACAATAAGTTAATTTTTATGGCGAAGTTTATTATAGGATTTTACATAAGTCAGATTGTTCATTATCTTAAAATACGGCATCCACAGTACTTCGGAGGGCGCATATTGAATAAATCTCCAATTTCGTGTTAGTATTCGCCATCCCCTTTGGAACTTAGAATCAGTATGCTTTGTTCGGGTGATAGCCTGTCCAAAATTACCGCCTATTAAAATTTCGGAGAGTAATACTTTCCCGTATTTGTCATTTGGTAATACAATATGATATTTTTCTTCCAATCCAAATATTTCTTGCAATACATATATGGCAGCACCTGCAAACCCCAATAGGTTTAGATTGTTATACACATTGATAGTTTCGTCTCTCTCTATCTCGGTAAATCCTTGTTTGAGTACATAATAGAAGTCCATCATTTGGCGCAAGCCAATACCCTCGTATAAGAAGTGCCTATATATGTGGTGCAGAATAAAAACTCTATTAAAAGCCAAAGTAGGAGCATGGATGCTGTTTTCTCCAATTTTTATACGATGCTCAAATTGCTGGGAGGAGATATCTGCAATCCACGCCTGCAATTTTCGGTTTGCAAAAGGATTGGACATATAAGATGGGGTGAAATGTGTTTCGATATTCACACTATCCATTTTAAGTCCGTCTATATGATGATATACTGCGTGTGATGAATTGCATTTATTTTTGACAAATGAGATTATCTCTTTTCTGCGACCACAAACCCAAATATCAATATCTCCCGGTGTGCGTAGTTCGGGATGAGGGTATAGTTGCGCGATACCTTGGCCTTTTAATATGCACCCTTGAAAACCATTGTCCTTGAATAACGTCTCAACCTTTGGGACTGTATTATTCAGATGCTGGTTTAGGTGTTTGATCCTCTCCGCAGTCACTATCCATTTAAGCAATATTTCACGAGGAGGACGCTTATCGGCGGGAAGAGTTTCGACAATGTTTGAGAGAATGCCCACAATTGCCTGTTTATGAGCTAAAATAAATAGCTCTTGCCATTCTGCCGTATCTAATGATGGAAAATCATGAAATTCTCCTCCGAGACTTATTTGAATCAGCTTTAAAAATGTATTTATCGAACTTTTCTTCATGGATTACTTTGAAATGCAGGATTCCGTTCTTTGCGCTTGTCTATTGTAAATTCTTCTTTCTTTGTCGAATATCCATCCGTATTTATTGAAATACTGAATTGCACTTTTGACAGAAATTTTTAACAAAAGCTTGCTTGTTCGATGTTCGGCTTTATGTGCGTGAATGATAGTTGCATTGGGATAAAATACGGTTTTACTAACCCGATGGATTCTTCTGATAAGATCGGTATCCTCAAAATACATAAAAAATTTGTCATCGAAACTGCCAACTTGTTTTAATACACTGTTTCGTAAAAACATAAAACAGCCAGAAAGATTCGGACAATTCCAAATCTTATCATATCCCATAAAATGCATTTCATACCTTCTATTACGCTTGATTGTCCACGATTTAGGTAAGAGTCTTCTTGCGAAAATATCGAAAGGGGTTGGAAGTAGTTTGCATAGTCTTTGGGGTGTTCCATTCGGATATATAATATTAGGCATTACGGCACCTACTTCTGAATGTTTTTCCATAAACAGAAATAACGATTCTATTACTTCTGGCTGAAAAATTACGTCGGGATTTAGAATTATGTGATAATTTGCATCCGATTCAAAAGACTTATTTATAGCGATATTGTGGCCGGCGCCATATCCAATATTACCTTGTCCCCATATGTATATTAATCTTGAAGAGCGATAGCTTGCAACAACTTCTTGCAGTTTATTGGAAGGAGAGTTGTCGACGATAAAAATCGTGTGAATCGAACTCTTTAAGGAGCACTCCACGATCTTCCGAAACTCCTCCTTTTGCGTTTTATAGATGACGATCGAAGCGGTCAGCATTTTCAATAGACGTAATGGGGTATTGCACCGAATACAGTCAAGTAGCCTGTTTAATTCCTGGGGCTACATTTCTCCCAGCGTTGAGTATCGGGGGACCATTTCTTCACGACTTTAGCTGGTGCACCCACTACTATGCACCCGGATGAAATACTTTTATTTACGATGCTATGTGCACCGATTACACAGCCGTTGCCGATCTCGACGCCAGGCATGATGATCGCTCCCTCTCCAATCCATACGTTGTCCCCGATCTTCACAGGCGAGACTAAGTAGGCGCGCTCTTGAGGAGGAATCCATGGCGAAGAATCTTTTGCAGTGCCCTCGTAAAAACCATGAGAATTGTCGGATATGTATATATGACTTGCCATTAATACGTTACTTCCGATCTCGACTTTTTCTATCGCACTGATATGCACATAATCGTTCATCTGGATATTGTTGCCGAAAATAATTCTTTTGTGGCGGTCATCGTTCATTCTGAAGGCCTCCAAACGACAACCTACACCTGTGGTCAGGCCTTTGCCTAAGTCGATGTACCCCCCCCCTCGGATTGTGAACGGGAAACGGATAAGACGGGCTTTGGGGTTAAGTAGTTTGGTTTTCAGCAACCACCATCCTAATTGAAATTTCTCCCGAATGGAATATTCGTTTTTAATAGGACTATTCATGGATTTATTACAGTTAATTACAGTGTCTGTTGTATTGGAATTTGTCGATGAACCGAATAAGTATTCGTCTCCAATATTTCAGCTCGAATAGTATTCTAAAACATAGATACTTTATAGAGCCGAAATGACCGTCAGCATGTAGCTGTCGAAGGTTGATCAGCGTCCCCTGATGCATCTTTTTATAATTGGAAGACAAGCCTTCGGAGCCTGTGTAGGCTTTATTGTAGGCAATATGAACGAGACACTCGGGTAAATAGTAATAGTTAAAATAGATGCAGAATCTCTGAAAATAGTTTATGTCTTCTCCATATTTTTGGTTCTCATCGAAATAGCCTACCGTATCGACGGCAGAGCGTTTGAAGATCACCGATGGCGTCGTGGGAAAGTGCTTGAAATAAATGTCTGTCAGGGTTGCATTAAACAACCGATCGGTTTTCCTCCACGGCAATGTTAATTTGACTGCTTGTTTTTTCAAACCGAGATAATACGCCGAACCCAGGAACACTATTTCAGGATTGTTATTGAGAATTTGCAGTTGCCTCTCTATTTTCTGGGGCATCCATAGGTCGTCTGAATCCAATAAGGCGATATATTCGCCCTTTGCTATTCGGATGCCATGATTTCTTGCACTAGACACACCTCCATTTGGCTGTCTGATCAGGAGTATAGAGGACGTTGGGTGGGTCCGGATAAATTCTTCAACCAAGAGAGCGGACGAGTCTGTGGATCCGTCGTCAACCACTATGATCTCGGCGATTTCAGATATAGCTGTTTGCGATATGACGGAACCCAATACCTGTTCGATTGTCTTTTCGCTATTATACATGGGTATAACCACAGACACTTTACTCATATATCTTGATAGGCTCTGATTGTTAGTTATTTCGATTTAACTTGTGCTGTATGATTTTGGCCGCGGCACAAATTAACGCCTTGAACGGAAATTGGCAGGAACGATAGTATTGTATCCACTCTTTTAGATCGATTTGTCTGTGTTTTAAGGCCCCCAAAGCTACTTGCATCAATCGCACGTCTGCGGCCAATCTCATCGGTTTGTTTGTAAATTTGTCGGCATAGATTTGAAATTCCCTGAAAAACAGAAGCGCAGATTTGTCGTCCCTTTTATGGTTGGCTGAGAAGCTATACCCGCCTGAAGTAACATAACGATAGGCCGACATCGTGTAAGGCAGTGTAATGACGTCCCCTGCCGTCATAAGACAAAATAACCGTCTGCTGTCACCGGGGCCGGAGATGGGATTGTTATACAGGCTCATGTCCAGATTCTCTACAAACTTTGGATTCCGATACAAGACAGTCGTCGTTTGACCGGGCATCAGCCCTTTTCTAAAATGTTTGTATCGATATACCCCCTGGTCGATCGCCGGATATTTTCGCGCCAGTTGTCGATCGTGCTCATCCACTACGACACAGTTGTGGGCGACGGCAATACAAGCCGGATGGCGGTCTAAATAATCGACTTGAATTTGTAATTTGTTCGGATCAGTCCAATAATCATCCGTTTCCAAGGCGATGACATACTGGCCTTCTGCCGATTTGTATACGTCTGAAAAGTTTTTTTTGCCTCTTGAATTAACGGGCTGGTAGATGGTCTTTATCAGGTCGGGAAACTTTATTGCGTATGCATTGATTATGTCCTGCGATCCATCGGTCGAGCAATCGTCTCCGATGATAATTTCATATCTGAAGTTTGTCTTTTGGGAGAGGACGGAATCCAAGGCTTTGGAGAGGTATGGAGCGTGGTTGTATGTGAAACAACATACGCTGACTTTTATATCGTTCATTTTATTTCAGCCGATGCTTTAATAATCTATAATAATGGCGCATTCTGTATTTTAACGACCTCGGAAAATCAGAGTCCGCATATTTGTTAGCCACGTATCCAAACCCTTTGTTCTTGTAGCATGTCCAAAAATCGTCGTACCCTGTCGGAGGGGGTGTAACCTGTCGCAGATTGCCTTGGTATTTTAAGTAGCTTTTATCGATGCATCGTTCTACGATCGCATTCTTATCGCTTTTCTTATCGGCGAATAATCTGGCCCCTTTTTCTGAGTTGATAAGCACCAGCGATACCCCGCTATGTAACCGGGTATCTGAGAAAATATCTTCACAACCCCAGAAATCGCCTAATGTGATATCCGACACACGTTCTTCTCTCTTAAATAGACAACCGAAACACTTTTTGGGGATTATGAGCTTTTTTAGAAATAGTCGATTGTAGCATGCCGTTTCGGGAGTATCGACGAGAACCGACCCGTCTGCAAAGACAGCTTTTGTCTGGTATGGGTTATACGGATCGCCTTTTTCTCGGAAACCGAAGCCGATTAATTTTTTACCTACCTTTTTTTCCAACCATGACGTATAATCTGTCCACACTTTGGCGCTTGGGGCGCCGTTGCAAATAACGTCGATTGTGTAAACCTGTCCGTGGGGCAGATGCAATTTATCTAAATAAGTATAAAGCGCATTGATTTGGCAAGGTGTTCCGGTGAATAGAACTTTCAGATTTTTCGAAATATCTGTTGTAACCGATTGAAAAATACCTCGCAGGTCGCTTTGGACATACTTTGATTTCTTGAATTTCTCACAGTCGCTCAAGGTGCAGGCCCTTTGATGCCTTACAGCAAGGTTTTCATCGAGCACAACCCCGTAAACGACATCTCCGCCTTGCGCAAAAAAGTTCATGGCAAGTTGGGTAAAGGCTCCGCCGCTGGTCGAGGTTCGGTGAAAATCCACTAAGCTACGATATGCATAAACATTACTCATGATCTACTCGTTGATCGCCTTTGCCAGGAAACTCGTTGAGGTTCGTTGCATCTTATGCAGTATCGCTTCCGTTTTTTGTCCATTGATAGAACGTATCTCTGAGACTTGTGCTGCGGCTGTAACATATCGGTCCCTACATTCAAACATGGCTAACAGTGAAAAAATGCGCGCACTTTGTCCCGAGAAAACCTTGTAATTCCGGGGTAAGACGATAAATTCCTTGTCGAATAAAATTGAAAATGCGGAGCCGTGAAAGGAATCTGTCAACACAAACTCGGCATTATGTATTAGGGATACAAATTCAAGCGGTGAAGGTTCTATATATTCTATATTTTCGATGGAATTGATTTGGACACCAGTGGTAATCATCCGAATTTTATGGGTTGGGTACTTCGCTATGGCCGCTAAAATTATATCCTCGTGCTCCGATACTGAATCCAGAAAGTACATTAGGAGATATTGTGGGTCAGTATGCGGCGTTATATATCTCTTCCAAAAATCTTTTCCGACAAGCAATACAGGATCCAAGACATGCGTGGGGTGAATATCAGGGCCCAGGCCTTCGAGTAGTGTGACGGCAGAATCCTCCCGTACAGATATGGCCTTGAATTCCTTGAGGTATCGATAGCATAATTTGGCGTTATAAGGAGGAATCGAGTCTCCCCCTAAACTCGCTGCGTATGAAATACGCTTTGCAGGGGGACAGAAACGAAGAAAAAACACTGAATGCAGTCCTGGTAATGAGACCTTCCACACTTGATCGCTGCCGACAACGAATGCCTTGAAATTGTCTTTAACGTAATTACCCTCGTAACGGTTCAGATTCTCCGCCAGGAAGTCCTTGAATTTACGGATTAAAGCAGTGGAGCATTTCGTCGATTGTTTGCTGACGATTTTCGCTTTTAGAGCTTCTACCAATAGTTGAGGGTGAAATAAGATACATTTTATCCTCGAGAAAATCGTCTTATTTCGCAACTGCCTGTTCCAAGGTTTGGTATAATCGTTAAAATCTATTAAGTAGGCGTTATAGCCCATACTGCCTATGACGGCTTCGAGAGCGAATGTTTGCAAATATGAACCGTAATTATTGTTATTATAGAAAGTACATATACCTATTTTCTCCATTCCGATTTAATTTATATGTGAATATGGGAAGATGCCGTCTCGGCCCCAAACGAAAAATAAGAGGTAGAAGTATAAGAGATAATATATGCAGAAAAAGGGCTTATATAGTGCAGAACTATGAGTTTTCTGATTGACGAGCATGCCTACCAGTAAAATCTGCCCGATAAAAGAGTAATACGACAGACGGAACGCCCATTTATATATCGATGCGATGGACAACAGAATCAGCTCTATCGCAAAAAGATAATACAGAAATTTGGCGTGTTTATTTTTACTCAATGTTTTATAATTGAGCAGCAGCGGAATTAACACAGGGAGTTTAAGGATGTAAGATTCGATAATACTGGCTCCTTCCTGGTCGTAATTGTCAAAATATTTCTCGAGCAACACATAAGACTGAAGCTGTCCTATCAGCAATGTAAACAGTAGTGGGAAGAGGACGATAATAACTTTTACGACATTGTTGAACAGGAATTTGTACTTTGTATTGTCCGCATCTTTCAGGAAGTAGAATGAAAGTGTAATAAAAGCCGTGGAATGTATGCCAGTTGCGAAAAGACAACCTATGAAATAGTATAGCGGTTTTTTCTGTTGTATAAATTTCAGCGAATAGAAAACCACTGCGATCGCAAGGGCCTGCCGCACGATGTTCAATGACATTGAATACATCAGCAGAAGCATGATGAAGGTCGCTATCGGGAGCGAAATATAATCCTTGTAATTAATTAGCGCCAATTCGAGCAAAACCAGTGTCAGTACGGCGTAAACCCCAAAAACACCGAACGTATCTCCAGTGAGATAAAAGCCTAAGTCCGAAAGAGCTTTATTAGCGTATTCAAAGGATAAGTTTTCCTCTGAAAAAGAAGTCCATGTTGACGAATGAAAATTTTCGAATAAAGAAACATAATTTTCATAATCAACACCTATCCCATACCGATAACAACTCAATATTATCGGAAACAGCATAATGATGAATGCCCACGAAACTTGGGAAAAAGTAGACTGCGAACGAGGTCTGATGCGATCTCTTCGCTGATAATGGCGCGCCCATAGTACAGAGTACAAAAAAGAGGATAAATAGAGAAGTAGCGACTCCATCAGAGATGCTATATTAAATTGAATATCAGAAGAATTTTATTTTGAATGTTGGTTCGGGTCTTATTTAGGGAGAATTGAGGATTCATCATGACCCGTAATTTTCCGTAGAAAGAACACTTGTAGCCGAGAAATGCTTGTAATATGATTCTGTTCTGTTCCGGCATATCATGCCAGCAACATGTTTTAATACTTTGCGCAACATTGTACTTTGCTCCTCTGTTTTTTTTGATTTTTGCTATTTTTTGCATGTATGACATTTGCCCGCCCGATACGTTGCTTTCATGTTGTCTGTATTTCATGTGCGAGTTGCAATCATAATACACGCTATATCCCAATGCGTAGCACACGCGATATACCCATGCATCGTGCATGGAGATATAGCGGGGATGATAGCTCTTCAATTTATCCATCAATGCCTTTGTAAACACCATCGTGCAACCCGTGGCAGACTCGAGTAAAGAACCTCCGAATGAATCGGCGGGTGTATGGGAATCGTCTTTAATTTTATTCAGATTTTTATCCACCTTGCCGGCGAATCCATGATATAGGGTCGAGCCGGTGCTCTTGATGATCGATATCGCAGAACTCAATTTATCTCGGTCCCAGATATCGTCTTGGTCGCTAAAAGCGTAATAGCCGCTCGAATGGGCATTTTGAATTAGCCACAAAAAAGAATTTGCGGCGCCGATATTATCTCCGAATACTACGACACAGTTTGAGTATTTTTCATATTCTTTTAGAATGTTCCGCGTTGCATCTGTGGACCCGTCGTCTCGGATGAACAGCTTAACGGTGATATTTTTCTGGGTCAGAATACTGTCGATTTGCTCCTTAATGTACTTTTCTCCGTTGTAAGAAGATAGCAGAACCAGTACTTCCGGATTATTCATTTTTTGTTGAGGTTTTTTATAATCGTTTTTATTTCTATAAATTCGGGAATTCTGAAATATTCTGAAATGCAAAGGAGTACACTTATACCTACACCTATTTGTAACGGTAGAATCGCCCAATAAGACAACGGCAGGTATTTCAGGAAATACACTGCAACAGCCACTATAAATGCAACTCCATAGCTTGAGGAAACATCTCGCAGCTGCATCCTCGAAGTGTAGCCGAGCCTCTTACCCGTGTAATAAGAATTTAAAAAGAAAGAGATGAGCCCTGTAACAATGCTGCCAATAAGCATCCCATAGATACTCACGAATATGCCGATAGCCAGAGGAAATAAGCCAATAACCTTTTTTATCAAATCTAGATATAGAAAAATGTCACTACGTCCTTGAATTTGCAGCATATTCAGATTGATAGCATGCAGGGGATATAGGGACATACTAATACATATTAATGGTAGATAGGTTGCCGCTTCATGCCACTTGGGACCAATCAAACAATATATCAATGGTTCTGCGACTGCACCTAAAGATATCATACATACGCATGTTACAAACATTGTAACTTTAATCACTTTTCTATATGCGGCGACCATTCGGTTTTTATCGTCCTGTATCTCCGATAAAACAGGGTATGACACTCGCTGAACAATGGAGGTTATGTTTGCTGAGAATATATTTGCATACTCTTTACTGCGAGAATATTGTCCTAAAGTTGCTGGGCTATAAAATTTTCCGACAACGACTTGATATAATTGGTTCCAGATATTGCTCAATAGCCCGCTTAACATCAATTTCGATCCGAATCCCCACATATATTTAAAGTTCTCTTTGTTGAAGCTGAAGTCAGGCCACCAACGATTGAAAAACCATAGACCGATCGTATATATGGTTTGTTTGGACAAAACCTGCGCGACAAGGGCCCACACACCAAATCCCGTATATGCCATTCCAATTCCCACGATACCGCTTATTATGGCCGATAGCAACGATGTTTTGGTCTTGGTCTTAAAATCTAATTTTTTTGTAAGAACTGTTATTTGGGTTATTGACAAAGCGTTAATTATAAGAACAGAACCCATTACCTTAATGAGAGGTGTCAACTCTTTCCGTTCAAAAAATGTGGAAATGTTGGAAGATGCAAAAAATAATAAAACATACAATACGATACTGATTCCCAGATTAGTAATAAACATCGTATTGTAATCTTCATTGGTGGTGTCTTTCTTGCGGATCAGTGCATTACTAAAACCACTATCGACAATCCCGTTAAGAATGGTTGTAAAAATTAAGCAAATACCTACTAATCCATACTCTTCAGGGGATAACAAACGTGCAAGAACAAGACCTGTAACAAATGTTACGCCTTGTCCTAATAATGCATCCGCAGCACTCCAGCCAACTCCTTTTATTGTTTTGTTTCTTAATGAATTTTCTTCCATTCCCTGCTACAATGTCTTATAACCTCTCGGTCTTTAATTATTTCGGCATTTGAAGAAAATTTAAACTTTTCTCGTCAACTCTTTCATAAATTAATTCCTGGCCTTTATTGTCTATGATATGTAAATTTGAATTTATATATCTGATAATATCCTCTAACATATTATCATTTGAGAGTATAGTATACATTGCAATCTTCTTGAATACATTAGTTTCGTTATGTATGGAATCTCCTTCTTTGATGTAGATATTTCCAATAACTTTTTGAGATTCGTTGCTGGAATTACTTGGAGTCTGTATCTTTTTAACAATTCCGTCAATACCAAAATAATTGAGAATTATCGATTTCGTGCATTTATTTAGTTGGTAGCAATCCTCGTATATATCAGAATTAGGGAGGCCAAGCGAATAATCCAAGAGTGTGTCGATGTAATTGATACCCGATATATAATCATAATAGTTATATGATAATTCTCCGCTTAATCTGAATCCTGCTTCAAAGAAATAGAATCTGTCGTTACGATAAAATGCAGACATTGTGACATATCCGTTTTTCAATCCAATGCCGTGCAGCATTTTTCGTATTTTACCATCTTCTTCCGATACATATTGGCTTTCATATCGGGACGGAAACGTCCATGCTTTTTGAAGAATCGGAGCGCCCGATTTTCCGTTGCACATGATTGTGTCGCTTGTCCCTAATAACGCAATGTTACCTCCCTTTACATAGTAGTATAAATCTACCTTTGTTCCGTCGTCTATAAAATCTTCTATGATAACATTTTTAGAAGGCGATAAATCATAGGCTATTTTGTAAAATCGTTCAAACTCCTCTTGATTATACGCGACATTAATTCCGATTGACCCGGCTCTGTCGACAGGCTTTACAATGACAGGAAAATTAATACTGTCTCCGTACTTATATTCGGGGACACCTCGAATACCATATTTCGCACATAAATTCTTGAATTGAATTTTATCTCTTGTTAGATTCAACTGTTTCATGGATAAAGTGCAAGGCAGCCCAAGTTTATCGCATAATTTTATCATGTTTTCCACACGAAATTCGCTGAACCCCGCTATGATGCCATTGACTTTTGATTCGCGACATTCCAAAACAAGTGCATCTATATCGCTCCAGCTAATATTCCAGGCTTCATCTGCAACATATTTAGCCGGGCTTTTTGACCAGTCGAGATTATTATCTGTGACAATGACATATATGCCTTTATTGTGAGCACGCTCGACAATATCTATCTCGTGATAGGTCGCTCCTAAAATCAGTAGTTTATTCATGGCAGATTAGTTCATTGATTTTAGCCATATCATCTAACCCGTACCTTTGGTCGATAGGCAATGGGAGAATATTGTTTGCCATCCATGTTTCAGTCGCGTTTTCACCAGCCCATAAATCTACATTCGGCCAGTATTTGGCCACAAATACTTTATTTTGAATCAGTCGTTTGCGAAGAATTCCCCCCCCCGCTTTTGTTATATACGGGAAGATCATCGGGACGTCTCCGGGCGACAGCTTTTGTCCACCTAATGATCGATGCAAAAATTCGTAATTTCTCCTTCGCTTTTGTGTTGCATCTTGATAATCTATGCTCGCCATCATTCGTTTAGTAAATTTTGACATATAACGAATCGGTAGGGTGCGGAACATCTCGCTGCATTTCCTGAAATCATCATATCCCTCCTCGGGCGATAGGTCGATACGTTTCAGCAGCGAATCCATTCGCGTGTACGAAACGTCTTGTTCGAGATCGAATTCCGCCTTGGCATCGGTGTATAAGTACCCGCCGTCGGGCACCCCGAAGAATTTGCGGCAACTATAAAACGTATCTATGCCGTTGATCGGTTTTGAGTAAAAGGCCTGTGTATAATCTAGGATTAATTGTGTGTCATATTCAACCGATAACTCCAAACAATAATCACTCTGCAACCCCCAATAGTTGGTATACATCAATGCCTCTCCCTCTAACAGAACGATATCATCAACAATGCGGTATCTTTTATCAATATGGTAAAACTCGTAGGGAATGCCGAGTTTGATGATGGGTTCAATTGCCGAGTTGCAAGTAAAATAGGGGATATAAATTTTGGAGTATTTTCTGCATCTCAAGAGATATTCCAGGCAAAAACGACCACCGTTCAGAGCAATTGCATCTGCATGCAGTTCTGAATGAAGGGGCAACTCCAACTCAAAATAGCCTCCTATCGGTTTGTTGGTCATTTTTGAAGTACGATGTTTATGAGCGAATTGTGGTTCTTGCAGAAATGCTCCATCTCTTCTGGGGTATCGAAATGAAGGAACAGGATGCCCAAAGCCTTGCCTGCACCATCAAAAACTTCTACTGTATCCCCCTCTTTTTTATAGATGACTTCTCGGTAAACAAAACGGCGGATCGAGTCGTCTATGTCAATATTTTGGAAACGACCTGCCTCATAACTGTGCAATACATAGTGCATATGACATCCAGGGAGCGCTTTAAGGCGCGTTCCAATAAATTCAGGTGTTTCGCCCATGGCGGCTTGCACATTGGCTCTCACTAAGTCTATGCCCCAAATATCGCTTAATTGTATCGGGATCATATTGCCGCCCGCACGAGGACCTAATTCCAGAAAATGGACCTTGTCCTCCTTGTCGAGAAGAATCTCGATGTTCATCTCCCCGAACCGGACGCCGAGTGCCGTTACGATTCGTTGCAATTCGTTGTGTATGCGGCCTCTTTGCAGTTCGGTGAGCGATACCGGCATTTTCTTCCCGATGGGGATGAGTGGGCTTCGGAGCGTATCCCGGAGGCACTCCATCTCGCCGTACAGCACGATCGCCCCATTCCATACGAAGATGTCGCCGCCGATGATCGACGGGAATCCCCGCTGGATATACTCTTCGATGAGCAGTATTTTGTTGCGTGAGAATGAATCAGCTCGTCTAACGGCATCTTCGAGCCCCGACCAGTTGTTAAGCATTGTCACTCCCTTGCTGCCAGACGAGTCGGTAGGTTTAACTACCAACGGGAAGGAAAAATGGTCGGAATGATCTTGGATTTCGCTGATGGGGGTATTTGGATGAAATGTATACACTTTCGGGCATGCAAAGCCGTTCTTCTGCAAGAATTGTCGCCAAGGGTGTTTTAATCCGAGGATTTCGACACTTTTGGCGGGATTGGTCGGAAGACCCAACCGTTCAGCCACGATGGCTGCTGGGAGCGCCGCAGGGTCGGAGGCGTAGGCGAGAATACCATCGACTCCCTCCTTCCGGGCGATCTCATATATTGCTTCGACATCTGTCGTACTGGCCCCGTAGAACCGGTCTGCAATATACTGTCCGGGGTTATCCGGAAGATAGTCGCACACGATCGTGAAATACCCCAACTTCTTGGCGGCTCGTATGGCGACCGTCTGCTGTGCCGAACCCCCTAATAATAGGATTTTCTTCATGTATGGACGTTATTTCAAAATGCAGTCGAGAACTCTGCAAATATCGTTTTCACGCAATGCATGGTGCATCGGAAGACAGATGACACTATTGGCCATTTTGTGGGCATTGGGCAGATTCTCCTGAGCTGCTGAGGGTAACCCTCTGTAAGTCGAGAACTCGCTGATGAGCGGGTAGAAATATCTGCGTCCCAGTACATTCTGTTCTTTCATCTTGAAGTATAACTCGTCACGAGTCATTCCATATTGATCCGCCTGGATAAAGATGGGAAAATAGGAGTAGTTGTACCGAACATCAGGTATCTCGTCCATGCATGTAATTCCATCGACTGCGCTTAACGCTTCGCGGTATCGAACAGCTACCCGTTGGCGAGCTTCGATCGCTGCATCGACTTGACGCAGATTTAGGATACCGTACGCTGCGCGCACCTCATCGACCTTGGAGTTGATACCGGGGGCGATGACCTCTGTTTCTCCGGCAAAACCGAAGTTTTTCAAGTAGTCTATGCGCTTTTTGGTCGCTTCGTCGTGCATGATCATTGCTCCGCCCTCGAGCGTGTTATAGACTTTGGTGGCGTGAAAACTCAAGGTGGAGAGATCGCCGGCACGCAGGATAGATTCTCCGTCGATCTTAACCCCGAATGCGTGTGCTGCATCATAGATCACCTTAAGCCCATACTTATCCGCTATCTCTTGAATACGCTTTGTATCGCAGGGTTGCCCATATACGTGCACTGGCATGATGGCGGTCGTTTGAGGTGTGATCGCAGCCTCGATTTTCTCCGGATCAATGTTGCCCGTCGCAGGATCTATATCTACGAAGACAGGTTTGCAGCCGCTCCACCAAATGCAGTGCGTGGTTGCGACAAAGCTATAGGGGGTGGTAATCACCTCGCCCGTGATGTGCAATGCTTGTAACGCTGTCAGCAGAGGAAGGGTTCCATTGGTAAAAAGGCTGACATAGGGTATGTCCAGATATGCGGCCAATTCTTTTTCTAACTGCTTGTGGAATTGACCGTTATTCGTAACCCATTTACTACGCCAGATCTCTTTCAACATGGTGTTGAACTCTTCCAAATCCGGAAGCAAAGGCGATGTTACGGTTATTAAATCTTTTGTCATACCTAAAATAATTTTTCTCTTGTCCAGTCGACGTCTGTTTTTACAATCTTGCCTGGTGCTCCGACTGCTAAACAATTGCAGGGGATTTCGTTGGTGATAATGGTGTTAGATCCGATTATGGCATTGTTTCCGATCTTGGCTCCCTTCATTATCTTCGTATTCGGGGCTATCCAGACATGCCTGCCTATCGAAACATTTTTAGCGGGATTGATTCTTTGCCGTGTATTCAAATCGTATATGGGATGTGAATCGCTGGTGCGGACAACGATATTATTTGAAAACATACAGTCTTCCCCTATCCTTATGGACGAATTGTCCTCCTGAGCACAGAAATGTACCGTATGCGTGAAGGTCGTTGATGCGCCGATTTCAATTGTGATATGATTTCCCTCCATCCAGAAGCTGCAGTTTTGCCCGACGGCGCAATTATTTTTGAATATAATCGTGTTGTAGTTGCCTACGATACGGATTTTCACTCCGTTCAAATAGCAATTATGCCCGATTTCCATGCGGTTTTCGCGGCCCTTTACATACTTGGAGAGTTTGCAATACCCCCCCCGAATCGTTTGATTTTTAACTGTTTGTGTAACAAGTCCTTTCGAAGAAGGTCGTGTATTTTTTGCGAAAGGGTAAAAGCGAACGGAATCTTTTTTACAACAGACTTGATCATATTTGGGCGTGCTTATTTGTTTCGACAGGCGGTATCGACCTCGCGACCTCTGTCTAGTGTGTGGTCGGAAGGACTTGGATAAAGTACCCTTACTGGGCTTTGTACATATTTTCGTAATACCTTTGGTAGTCGCCAGAGGTCACATGATCCATCCACTCCTGATTTTCCAGATACCATCTGACCGTCTTTTCGATACCCTCTTCAAATTGCAGGGATGGTTCCCAGCCGAGCTCTTTTTGCAACTTTGTCGAGTCGATGGCGTAACGGGTGTCGTGGCCGAGGCGGTCGGCGACATAGGTGATCAATCCGAGCGAGTGCCCTTTCGGATTCCCGAGAATACGATCGACGGTTTTAATCATTACCTTGATAAGATCAATGTTTTTCCACTCATTGAAGCCTCCGATATTATAGGTTTCAGCTACCTTACCTTGATGGAAAATAAGATCAATGGCACGGGCGTGATCTTCGACATAGAGCCAATCGCGGACATTTTCGCCCTTGCCATAAACAGGAAGCGGCTTGCGGTGGCGGATATTATTGATGAACAGAGGAATCAATTTCTCGGGGAACTGATAGGGCCCGTAGTTGTTCGAGCAGTTTGTGACAATGGTC
>ERZ779746.456-NODE-456-length-21417-cov-2.507303_pt1 | contig 21417 bp, 16 predicted proteins | sample MGYA00511888_ERZ779746 | MGnify/ENA primary metagenome ERZ779746 (study PRJEB29588, sample SAMEA1964695) | human gut metagenome | biome: human gut; feature: human-associated habitat; material: faeces | place: Denmark | collected 2008/2010 ... | reverse complement strand
TGCTTCTATATCGTGTGGTGGAATTCTGCCTAACTCCATTTTTTTCATTCCTTTCTTAATATACGAGTCCTACTATTCTGCAATTATATTCACTGTTAATTTTGCATTTACTCCTTCATATAATTTTATATTTATTGTAAATCTTCCTATATTTTTTATAGTTTCTTTTACTTCTATCTTCTTTTTATCTATTTCTATTTTATACTGTTCTTTTAAATTTACTGAATTTTCCATCGATGTCCGTCACCACACCGTTTGTAGTACCTTTTTCTAACACAGTAGCACCAATAATGGTCTCATTCTGAGTTCCTGTAATTGTGCCGCTGATTTTCTTATGCTGTGCACATACAATAACGCTGGTTAGTAAGTACACAAGCAAGAAACTAATTTTTTTCATTTTGTTTTTTAAATTTATTAGCTTCATTCTTTGATTCTAGTTTTCCTAAATTTTCTTTTGTTGCCTCTACTGCTAATTTTTTTGGAAATAAGTAATTTCTTGCATATCCATCACTTGCATTTATTATTTCATCTTTTTTCCCTACGCCCTTTATATTGTCTAATAAAATTACCTTCATATAATCATTCCTCTCTTTATCTTCTTTAATACTTTTTTAAAATTCTAGTATTTAATTTAAAATGCTTTTATTAATTATATCTTATAGAGTTTCTTCTATCAATAGCTTTTACCCACTTTTATATATATTAAAGTCAATTGTTTATAAGAGGGCAAATACCAGTTGTATTGCCCTCTTTTTTATTATTCCTCTTAACTTGACATTTCACTAAAATATTCATTTATTCTATTTATAAGCTCTGTTTTTACTTCTTCTGTTGTCATTCCCTCTACTTGGGCTCCGGCTAAGGTTATGTGTCCTCCGCCACCCAGTTTTTCTAGTATTAATTGAACATTTATATCTCCTATTGAACGTCCACTTATGCAGACTCTGTCTCCCATCATTCCAATTACAAATGATGCAACTATATTACTTATTGTGAGTAGTTCATCTGCCGCCTTTGCACATATTATGTTTGCATCTTTGTCTTGTTCATCATAAATAGAAATTGCTATTGAATGTTCTAAAACCTCTGCCTTTTCTACTATTTTAGAAATTTTATTGTATGTTGCTAAGTCACTTTGAAACCATTTTTTCACCTTAATTGTATCTATTCCATACTTTCTCAAATATGCTGCTGCTTCAAATGTTCTTACACCTGTTTTAAAAGTAAAATTCTTTGTATCCATCATAATTCCCGCATAAAGTGCCTCTGCTTCTAACTCTGTTAACTCAATTTTTTCTTGTGAATATTCCAATATTTCTGTAACAAGTTCTGCTGCTGAAGATGCATAAACCTCATGGAACATAAGTGTTGCATCTTCTATATATTCTGTACTTCTTCTATGATGATCTATAACTACTATTTTTTCTGTTTCTTCTAATAATTCTGGAATTTCCACATAGTTTTTCTTACTTGTATCCACAACAATTAGCAATGTTTCTGGGCTTATTTTAGCTAATGCTTCACTTTTGTTTATAATTACATTTTTGTACTCGTCATCTTCTTTTGCTTTTTCCATAAAGTTTTCTAAACCAATTCCATAAGAATTGTTTACTATATATGCATTTTTTCCTAATGACCTTGCTAATCTATATATTCCCATACTTGAACCTATGCAGTCCATATCTGAGTTAGAATGTCCCATTACCATTACATTTTCCGCTTCAAGTATTAGTTCTTTTAAGGCATGTGCTACTGTTCTAGCTTTCACCTTAGTTCTTTTTTCTACTTCTTGTGCTCTTCCGCCAAAGAATACATATTTTCCATTTTCTCTTACAACTGCTTGGTCTCCTCCACGTCCCAATACGATATCTAGGCCTGCTTGTGCGGATTTGTATTTTTCGTAGTTAGAGCTACCTTCGTTTGAAACAGCTATGCTTAAAGTGAACTGTGCTTTATTAGTCCATTCCAATTCTTTTATTTCATCTAATATATTAAATTTTTTATTTTCTATTTCTGATAGATATTTTTGTTCAAATATTAACACAAAAGTATCTCTTTCAGATTTTATTACTAAACCTTCAAAATGAGTTGCCCATTCATATATATTTTTTTCAATTTGTGCTATGAATGTAGACCTGTCTTCATTTTCTACTCTCTGCATTAACTCTTCATAATTGTCAATCATTATTATTCCTATACAATTTTGTGAGTTAATATATTTTTCTTCTGTTTTTATTAATTCTGTATTGTCCATAAAATATAGTGTAAATATAGACTGTTTATTTCTTAATTCTATATATTCTCCTAATAGCTTATATGTTTTACTTCCAATTACTATACTTTGATTAATATTTTTATTTTTAACAAATTCTCCATTTTCAAGACTTTGCTTTAATTCTTTTAATATACTATCCAAATAGTTATTAATATCTATATTAATAAATTCCTTAGAAAACTTCTCGTTTTTCCAAATTGTATTTCCATTGGTTTCTAATATTATAAGTGGAAATGGTGAATTTATCAGTGTTCCCTTTGCTGCTTTATCAACGCTAAAGGTTAAGTGTTCTATATGCTCAGATAATTCTTCTTTTCTCTTTTCACTGCTCCAATAAGCATATCCAACAACTAAAATATAAAACAAAATTGCTGGCAGAACTAAGTTAATATTGCTTATACAAATAATTGTTAAAAGTACTGCTATTATTACTAAATATATCTTTACGCGCGATACTAGTTTATCAAATATTTTTTTATTGCTCGGCATAAAATCCTCCTAATTACATCTTATATTTTACACTTATTTCGCGCTTTTGTCAATGTTTACAAGAAATCCACACTGTAAGTGGGAATTAAAATTGCTTTTTGGTCTAGGCATTAACATTTTTTATATAGTCTTCTAATATTATTTTTATTACAGTTGCTATTGGTACTGCCAAGAACATGCCTAATACCCCAAAGTACGCTCCACCTACTGTTACCGCAAATATTACTAATAATGGGCTTATTTTTAGTGAATCTCCTGTTATTTTTGGATTTATTATGTTTGCATCTATTTGTTGTAATATTGTTACTATTATTACCATCCATATCGCTTGATCAAGTCCACCTGTAAATATTGTTATTATACCTGCTATTATTACAGCTATTATTGCTCCGAAATATGGTATTAAATTAAATAGACCTATCATAAATCCTAGTAGTACAGCATATTGTATCCCCATTATTTTCATCGCTATAGATGTTATTATTCCAACTACCATTCCATCCAACAGTTGGCTTGATATAAAGCGGAAAAAAACATTGTTTGTTTCGTAAAAGTATTTTTCTACATTACTATATGTATCCTCTTTGAATATTCTTTTTGATAATCTATTAAAAAATCCTAATATCTCGTCTCTCTCTGACAATATGTATATGGATACTATTATAGACACAAATAAATCAAATACTCCTGTAACTACATTTATTGCACCTTTTGCGTATTGAGCTAATTGTTCAAGGTTTAAATACTTTTCTAAATCAATATTTTTTATTTGTTCTGCCAACTTATATATTATTTCATTTTTTAAGAATGACTCCTCTGGTAAATTATTTAAAACAGCCATTGTTTTATTGTAATAGCTTTGAAAATTACTTATTAAGTCCTTAGTGCTTTCTATTATTGTTGGAATTATAAAATTAATTATAAATATAATTGCTATTATTGCTATTACATATATTGTGAATATTGCTATTGCTCTAGATTTTCTTTTTATAAATTTGTTTTTTGTCTTTGAATATACTTTTTCCAATTTTTTTGTTGGCATATAGAATAAGTATGCTATTAATATTCCTATTACAAATGGCATTAAAATTGAAAATAATTTTCCAAACCAATTTAATATTTCTCCTAAATTATCTACTGTTTTGTAAACTAATATAACGGCAACAGCAAATACAAACCAATATAACCATTTTGTAATTACACGTTTATTTTCTCCCATTTTTTCCCCTTTCATATTTTAATTTCTAGTCCTATTGGGCAATGGTCACTTCCCAATACTTCTGAGTATATCATTGAATCCTGTATCTGGATTTCTATTGACTTTGAAACAATAAAATAGTCTATTCTCCAGCCAACATTTTTTTCTCTTGCATTTGACATATATGACCACCATGAGTACGCATTTTCTTTTTCTGGGTATAGATATCTAAAAGTGTCAGTAAAACCCATCTTTAATAATTCAGTCATTTTATTTCTTTCTTCATCTGTAAATCCTGCGCTTTTTCTATTTGTTTTTGGATTTTTCAAGTCTATTTCTTCATGTGCTACATTCAAATCGCCACAGTATATTACAGGCTTTATCTTATCTAATTTTATCAGATATTTTTTTATTTCATCTTCCCATAACATCCTATAATCTAATCTTTCCAAGCCTTTTTTTGAATTTGGAGTATAACAATTTACCAAAAAGAATTTTTCAAACTCAAGTGTTATAATTCTTCCCTCCTTGTCATGCTCTTCTATTCCTATTCCATATGTCACATTTATGGGCTCTTTTTTGCTAAATACTGCCGTACCTGAATATCCTTTTTTTAATGCACTATTCCAATATTGCTTATATTTTTTAAAAATATTCTGAATAGTTATATCAATTTGTTCTTTCTGCATTTTTGTTTCCTGAATACAAAAAATATCTGCATCTATTTGTTTAAAAAAAGTTTCAAATCCTTTTGTAATATTAGCTCTTAACCCATTAACATTCCATGATATTAGTTTCATTTTACTTCCTCAATTCATTTTTACTTTTACTATAATATCAAAAAAAAAGCGTATATGCAAGCATTTTACTTAGCAATTACTCTAATTGATATTAAATAAATCGGCTATCGTAAATGTGATAACCGATTATATTATTAAAATTCATATACATAACATTCTAAATATCTTCTACCAAATTGTAGTGCAGAACTATGTGAATTATAGAAAATATCTAATCTATCACTTGATATTGCTCCACCTCTGTCTTGAACCACAAACCATCCACCATTTGGTTTATCTTTAAAATATGGTATATATATAACTGTTCCTATTGGATATGCCGAACCTGCTGCTAATGTGTACCATTGAGAAGCTACTGCACCAGATGATGTTATACCATTTGTTTTACCACAGCAACTCATACATGGACAATATGCTGAAGTATTAAAAGTTGCAACTTTCGGTGTTATTCCTTCTACTTTTTTTGCCAATGTTGTAGATGCTGTTGTCGCTGGGTTTGTGCTAGCTGTTCTTAGGTCTGAACTTCTTGATGTTATTTGTCTTGTTCTTACTTCAACAATTTTGTTTATTGGTTCTTTTATAATTTCGCTAGATATTTCTGTTTTTTCTATTTCTACATCATTTTGATATTTTATTTTATATGTTACTTTTTTTAGTCCATCAACACCATTTTGTATTATTCTGTCTTGCTTTGTTCCAGAACCTGTTGATACATCTTTAGTAATAGTTTCATATGGTATTTTTACTTCCACAGTTACTATTTTTTCAATTATTTGTTCATAGTTTTTTAAAATATCTTCTGTTTTAATATTCTCTGAACACTCTATTTCCGTAGCTATTTCAACTTCTTCATCTGTGTTTTTAAATATTTTTATAGTATTGTTTGATGAAAGTTCTTCATCTAAACTTGGAATAACCTTTTCATCTTCCAATATTATAATATGGTTTTCATCTAATATTTCTGAAATTTTAGTTTTTGAAGATAATACATTCATTTCATAACCACTTGATAATATTATTTTTACGCTATTTAATTTAACATTTCCTGCAACTACTGCTATGCTTGTTAAAAATAAAAATATTAAGCTTATGGCAATGATTCTTTTCAGCGATATAGATGCTTTCTCATCATTTTTCATAAGAAATTTGTTCCCTCCTTTAAAAGCAACAATTATATTATACCATTTATTAGTAAATCTGTCAAATTTTACTTTTCTACTATTTTCGCGCTAACACCATTTTTACTTCTTTTTCCACATTATTTCTTTGTATTCTTAATATAACTTCATCTCCCACATTTTTAGTATAAATATATTTTCTTAAGTCACTCATCTTCTCTAGTGTTATATTATCTATTTTAATTATTATATCTTTTTCTCTCAGTCCTGCATTATATGCTGATGAGCCTCTACTAACTTGAACAACATATATGCCTGTATCAAACTTTAAATTTTTATCTATATATGGTATCACATTTTTATCATAGGCAAATATTCCAATACTTGCTTCTTCAAACTTTCCCTGTGTTGCCAATTTTTCTATTATTGTTTTAATAAGATTTATTGGCACAGCAAATCCTATTCCTTCTGCTGAACTGATTTTTATAGTATTTATTCCTATTACTTCTCCATCTATATTTATTAATGGTCCTCCACTATTTCCTAAGTTTATTGTTGCATCTGTTTGAATTAAATTGCTCATATAAGAAACATCTTCATCTTCTTCTATTTTAATGGTTCTATTTACTGCACTTATTATACCAGATGTTACTGTTCTTTCAAACTCAAATCCAATTGGATTTCCTATTGCATATACTTTTTCACCAACCCTGATATTATCAGAATCTCCTAATACTGCATATTTCATATTTTTACATGATATCTTTAAAATAGATAAATCTATATTAACATCAGACCATACCACATTCCCTGTAAATGTTTCACCCGACTCTAATGTTACATAGCATGTACTATACTTTTCCCCAGAAACATGTGCATTGGTTAATATATATCCATTATCTGTTACCACTACACCTGTGCCTAACCCAAGTTTTGATGTACTATCCTTTAAAAAAATACTGCTACCAACATTTTTTACTTTTGATATTCCTACAACATTTGATGTTGCTTTTTCTATAACATCAACTGCTTCTTTATTTTCCTTTTTTTCTTCCTCCATAGTTCTTAATGTTTTTACTGCCTCTGGTGGCTGATTGGCTTCATTTATATCTATTTTCTCATAAAATTTATATAGTATTATACCACTAGCAATTATAAATATAAAGATAATTACTATTAACATTTTATTCTTTGATGATTTTTTTCTTCTTTTTGCAATATATGCTTCCATATTCTTCCTCCTTATATAATATAATTTTTACCATTTTTAAAAAAATTAAACATAAATTCTGTATCTATTTTTTTGTTACTATTTAATATATTATAAAGATAAAACGCCGAAGTATACGCTTTTAATCCTATCCAAAACTTATGTTTCCATACATGCAGATAATATAGCTCTTAAAAACATTATCCGGTAACCTTTTTTGTGAATTTTATGTGTATTTTATTGAATTTTTAATATATGTATGATATTATATTGGTTATATTGTTGAGGTAATTTTTATATTGCCTTAAAAGAAAGGATTGATATTAAAATGGGATGGATTATTTTAATAATTGTTGTTCTTATATTGGTTTTCCTAATAAATATATACAATAATCTTGTTTCGCTAAGACAAAAAGTTAAAAATGCTTGGAGCCAAATAGAAATACAATTGCAAAGAAGATTTGACCTAATTCCTAATCTTGTTGAGACTGTTAAGGGATATATGGGACACGAAAGTAATATTTTAACAAAAGTTGCAGAACTTCGCACTGCATGGGCAAATGCAAAAACTGTAGCAGAAAAATCTAATTTGGACACTCAACTTTCTGATACTTTAAAAACAATTATGGCTGTTTCAGAAGCTTATCCTGATTTAAAAGCAAATCAAAATTTTATAAGTTTACAACAAGAACTTGCTAACACAGAAAATAAAATTTCTTATTCTAGGCAATTTTATAATGACATTGTAACTACATATAATACAAAGATTCAAGTATTTCCTTCAAACATTGTAGCTGGAATGTTTAATTTTACACAAGAAACTTTATTTGAAGTAGATAACCCAGAAGCTAGAAAAAATGTAAAAGTTGATTTTAATAACTAAATTTATACATAAAAAACATAGTGTATTTAATTGTAATACACTATGTTTTTTGTTTACTAAATATGTATGTTTTAAAATTTCCAATTATTATATGTAATTTCTGCAATTTCTTCTGGTTCAATTTGCTTTACTTGTGCTATTTTTTCTACTAAATACTTTAAATTTCTTGAGTCATTTCTTGTCCCTCTATTAGGTTCTGGTGCCAAATATGGGCTATCTGTTTCAATAAGCATTTTTTCCAATGGTATCATTTGTATTATTTCATCTGCATTTTTAGAATTTTTGAATGTTATTGGTCCTGCTAACGAAATGTAAAAACCTAGATTTAGTCCTTCTTTTACAAGTTCTTTGTTTAATGGGCAACAGTGAAATACTCCCTTCTTATTTGGTGTATTTTCCTTTAAAATTTTTATAGTATCCATCACAGCTTCTCTTGTATGTATTATTATTGGTAAATTCAGCTTGTTCGCTAATTTTATTTGGTTAATAAATGCCATCTGTTGTAGTTCTTTGTTTTCTTTATTCCAATAATAGTCAAGTCCGATTTCTCCAATGCCAACAACTTTATCGGCTTTTGCTATATTTTCTATTTTTTTTATTTGCTTTATTATCTCATTTTCTGTTTTTAATATATCATTTGGAGATATTCCACATATAGCATATATAAAATCATATTTGTTTGATAAGTCTATTGCCTTTTTAGAAGATTCTATATCATAACCTGCAACTATAATTTTTGTTATTCCAGCCTCATATATTTCATGTAATATTTTTTCTCTGTCCTCATCAAATTTCTCATCATTATAGTGTGAATGTGAATCGAAAACCCTCATTTTAGACTTTGCATCCTTTCCTAAATAGTTATCTTTGTTACAAATACTCTATTAATTATCTAATATTAAAGTAAAGCTTGCCATTGCGTAGTTTTCTATATGTGATATACTCAAATCCTGGCTTATTATATTTTTTATTTCTAATTTACTTATATCTGCTATTGGCCTTCCTTTTTCATCATTATATATCTCTATATTTTTCCATAACCAGTTAGAAGTATTGTTTATGTTTTTAGAAATTGCCTTAAATATAGCTTCTTTTGCAGCAAATCTTGCCGCATAATGTTGATACTTCATTTTATTAGATTTTTCGCAATATTCTTGTTCTTTTTCTGTGAATATTCTATCCACAAAAACCTGCCCTATTTGCTCAATACTTTCCTTTATTCTATTTACCTCTATTATATCTACACCTGTTCTTATCTCCATCTAAATTCTCCCTTATATAAGATTTTATCTGATTGAACTTTTTTATTTTCCAAATAACTTCATAAGTGTAACAATAAATATGCCTATTACTATTATTGCAATTATTTTATTTCCCTTTGCAATTCTTTCTATATTGTAATTTTTATAAAGTATATCATATTTATTTTTTAATTTTAGGTATGTCTCTTCTAGCAATAAACTTTCTCTTTCCTTTTCTTCTATACTTATTCCAAGCTCATTGTTGGTTATTTCTTGTATCCATATAAATTTTGTAAAATTTATAAATTGTTCCTTGATCTTCTCAAAATTATTGCTCATATTAAACTCATATATTAATTTCTTTAGATATATTTTTTTGTATATGTTAAATATATAATGATATAAATATTTATTCTCATATTCAAATGGCAGTTTTGTATAATTATCTGTATTTATATCTGATGCCATTACCACTGCACTCCAGCTTGTAAACCCAAACTTTACATATCTTTGTTCAATTTCCTTTACCTTACTATTTGTTTTAGAGTTTGAACTTGCTATATTTGCATAATTTAAAAATCTTTCATTTAGTACAGTATTATTTGTACTTTCGTTCCAACAATTTTGATCTAAGCATACATATGAATATGTAATAAACCTTTCAGTATCTACATTTATTTTTTTTGCTCCTGTACTATTGCCTGCTATTTCTTTTATCAAACTTGAAAAATCCCTTATATCTTTAAAAGTGCTTGTTTGTATTCGTATGTTTTCATATTCTCTTAGCTGTGATAAATTTGAGTTTATATCTCTGAATTTATAATTAAAATTCACTACGTCATCTAAATTGTTTTCTCCATTTAAAACAGTTTTAAATGTTAAAAAGCATATACCTGTATTAAAGCAAATAATCTCCATTTTTAAAATATCAAAAAATATACCGCTCTGTTCTCCTACTTTTCCTTGTATATTTTTCTCTAATTCATATTCAAAAATTGTACAAGGATATTTTGAAAGTATTGCACTTTGCATCTTGCCTTCCATATTTTGAAGTTCATTTATTTTTTGAGTTGATAATCCAAATGTCCAAAACATATAATCTCTTATATTTGGTAAAAAATATGTGTATATATCAAAATCTTTTATTCTATCAAATGTTTTTAATTTACACTTAGGATTTCTTATAAGCTTTAGCATATATTTATTGTATTTATTAGGTTCTATAATATACGGATATATAAAATACGTATATTGATATTTAATCTTTTGTTCCATCTGTATGCTTGCTCCTCCTATAATTTATTTTTCATCTGTATAATAATTTAAGTTTAAATCTTGGCCTCTATGCCATTTTCCTATAAATTCTATTAATATACTGTTTTCTAATGAGTATGCTGGTGATATTGTGACTTCTCCTTTTGAATTAACGCATCCCCATAATCCATCTTTTTTTACACTTGCATATCCAAATTCATTTTGTTCTGTTGCATCATCATATATATAGTCAACCATTACTATTCCATCTTTATTTACAAAGCCATATTTGTTATCTTTTTTTGATAAAAACAATGTGTTACCTTTTAGTAATTCTATGTTAGATTTTTCCTCAAATTTAAAATTATAATATTTATATTCACCGTTTATTCTAATCTTCATATATCCTAAATCTTTGTTAATTTCTGTTACAATTCCATTTAATTTAACATTAAAATCTCTGTCTATTAAATCTGAATTAATATTTTCTTTTGTACCCTCGTAGAAATCCACATCACTTCTATATATCAAGTTATTATATACAAAATCCAATTTTGTTTGTCCTGCTACATTTACAATCCCATATTTGCCTTCTAGTTTAGCAATGTAGTTATCTGCATATGTAAATTTTATATCTTCATATTTAGTTTCTAGCTTTGTATCTCCAGAAATTGTCATTATTCCATATTTTCCATTTTTCTGAATTACAACATTTTCTCCATTTATTGATTTTACATCATCAAATTTTTCTTCTAAATATGAATTACCTGTTGTATCTACTATTTTCCATTTTCCATCTTGTTTTACTACAAATCTACCATTGCCATATATCTGTTTTACTTCATCATATTTAGCTTCTAGCGCAACTGATTTGTCCCAATTTATTACTCCATATTTTTCATTTTGCACTATAAATCCTTCTTCATATTTATTTCCTAGTTGTTTTATAGCTTTATATTGGTTTGGTATTACTATGTTTCCTATGTCATCAACTAATCCAAGCTTTCCATCTTTGTCTGTTATCAAGCTATTTTTTATTCCTTTTAATGTTGTAATTGAGTTATACTCACATTTTAATAATTCATTTCCTTTATAATTTATCAATCCATATTTTCCATCTTTTTTTACTAACAAGACATCAGATTCATACCACAAATTATTATTTTCATCATAATTTTCTAATGCTTGCACAGACTCATACCCTGTAAGTACTTCTTCTTTCTTATCATTTAACACTTTTGTTTTATATAAGCCCTTTTCATAATCTACATCATATGTACAAATAAATATGGCTTTTGATGGGTTTGGAATTATTATTGTTTCATCATATGTTGGTTCTATAACAGTAGTCCCTTTTGAATCTATTACTCCCCATTTATTATTAGTATATACTGCGAAATATTTTTGAACAACTGTCTTTTCCGCAGCTCCTTTATTTGATTTTAGTATCTTTCTTATTCCTACAATAAACATTATAATTACTGCAAAAGCTATTATTACAGCAAATACTTTTTTCATGTTTAGTTTTCGTCCTCCACTATATCTTCTTCCTCTTTCCATATATTTTTTCATTCCTTTCAATATAGCTTTTTATACATATATAATATATCATACTTTTTTGTAGAAATATAGTATTTTTTTATTTTTTTTATTAGCAAATAAACGGAACTATAAAAAGTCCCGTTTACTTTATTAATTATTGCATTCTTCTTCACAGTCACATTCTTCTTTTTCTGTGTCTATGTGTATATTTTTGTATTTGCTTAATCCTGTTCCAGCTGGAATTAATTTACCTATTATAACATTTTCTTTTAAGCCTATTAATTCATCTACCTTTCCTTTTACTGCAGCTTCTGTTAACACTCTAGTTGTTTCTTGGAAAGATGCTGCTGATAAAAAGCTCTCTGTTGCAAGTGATGCTTTTGTTATTCCTAATAGTACACGTTTATATGTGGCTGGTTTTTTACCTTCTGCTATCATTTTTTCGTTTTCTTCTTCTAGTTCATTTATATCCACTAGTGAACCTGCAAATAGTCCTGTATCCCCATTATCTTCAACTCTAACTCTTTTTAGCATTTGTCTACCAATAACTTCAATATGTTTATCGTTAATATCAACACCTTGGTTTCTATAAACTTTTTGAACTTCTTGTACTAAGTATTTATGAACTCCATCAACACCATTTATTGCTAATATTTCATTTGGATTTATAGAACCCTCTGTTAATGGCATTCCTGCTTCTACTTCATCCCCGTCTTTTACACGTAATTTTGAGCCAAAAGGTATTGAATATGTTTTACTATCATCTTTGCTTGTGACAATAACTTCTTTTTTGCTTTTATCCTCTGAAATTTTTACTTTACCAGAGATTTCTGTTACTATAGCTAATCCCTTTGGTTTTCTAGCTTCAAATAATTCCTCAACTCTAGGAAGACCCTGAGTGATATCTGCAACACCTGCGACACCACCAGAGTGAATTGTTCTCATGGTTAACTGTGTTCCTGGTTCTCCGATAGATTGTGCAGCAATAATACCTACAGCCTCACCTATGTTTACCTCTGCTCTTGAAGCTAATCCCATTCCATAACATTTGCGACATACACCATGTTTTGTTTTGCACTCTAATACTGTACGAACTTTAACTTTTGTTATTCCTGCTGTAACTATTTTTTCTGCTATTGCTTCTGTTATAAGCTCCTCGGTTGTTACTATTATTTCACCTGTTTCTGGATTCTTTATGTCTTCTAATGGATATCTTCCCAATAAGCGTTCTTCTAGTTTTTCTACTACTTGATTTCCGTCTTTAATGTCTGAAAGTTCCATTCCTTCTTTTGTTCCACAGTCATCTTCTCTTACAATTATATCTTGTGCTACATCAACTAATCTTCTTGTTAAGTATCCTGAATCCGCAGTTCTTAAAGCTGTATCTGCTAAACCTTTTCTAGCACCGTGTGCTGAAATAAAGTACTCAAGAGCATCTAGCCCCTCTCTAAATGATGATGTTATTGGAATTTCAACTGTTTTACCTGTTGTACTTGCCATAAGTCCACGCATACCTGCTATTTGTCTTAATTGGTTTATGTTACCTCTGGCTCCTGATTGTGACATCATATATACTGGGTTTAATTCTTCAAAATTACTCTTCATTGCTTCTGTAACTTCATCTGTTGCTTTTTCCCATATTTTAATTACAGATTGATATCTTTCTTCGTCAGTAATTAAACCACGTTTATATTGTTTTAATACGTCATTTACTTTTTCGTTTGCACTAGCTAATATTTGTTTTTTAGCTTCTGGAACTTTTACATCATCAACAGAAACTGTAATAGCACCTATTGTTGAATATTTATATCCTGTTGCCTTAATATAATCTAGTAGTTCTGCTGTTGCATCTAATCCATGTTTGTTTATTGATTTTGCAATTATTTTTCCTAAATTTTTCTTAATAACTGGGAAGTCTATTTCTAATTGGAACTCATTTTCCGGGTTTGTTCTATCTACAAAACCTAAATCCTGTGGAATTCCTTGGTTATATATAATTCTACCAACTGTTGTTTCTATTATTTTATGTTTTTCAACTCCATCTACTACTTTGCTCATTCTTACATGAATTTTAGCATGCAAACCTAAATCTTTGTTTACATTTGCAATAATTGCCTCTTCTGGAGAAGAAAAATACATTCCTTCGCCTTCTTCACCTTCTACAATCATTGTTAAATAGTAGCTTCCTAAAATCATATCTTGTGTAGGAACAGTTACTGGTTTACCATCTTGTGGTTTTAACAAGTTATTTACAGATAGCATTAAAAATCTTGCTTCTGCTTGTGCTTCTGGTGATAATGGGATATGTATAGCCATTTGGTCACCGTCAAAATCCGCATTAAAAGCTGTACATACTAATGGATGTAATTTTATAGCTCTTCCTTCTACTAAAACTGGCTCAAATGCTTGAATTCCCAATCTATGTAGTGTAGGCGCACGGTTTAATAATACAGGATGGTCTTTTATAACCTCTTCCAATATGTCCCATACTTCTGGCCTTAGTCTTTCTACCATTCTCTTTGCATTTTTAATATTGTGAGCTATTCCACGTCCAACTAATTCTTTCATTACAAATGGTTTAAATAATTCTACCGCCATTTCTTTTGGAACACCACATTGATATATTTTAAGTTCTGGTCCAACAACTATAACTGAACGTCCTGAATAATCAACACGCTTTCCTAATAAGTTTTGACGGAAACGTCCTTGTTTTCCCTTAAGCATATCTGATAATGATTTCAAAGGTCTTCCACCCGCACCTGTTACTGGTCTTCCTCTTCTACTATTGTCTATTAAAGCATCTACAGATTCTTGTAACATTCTTTTTTCGTTTCTTACAATTATTTCTGGTGCTCCTAACTCTAGTAGCCTTTTTAATCTGTTATTTCTATTTATAACTCTTCTGTATAAGTCATTTAAGTCTGATGTTGCAAATCTACCACCGTCTAATTGAACCATAGGTCTTAAATCTGGTGGAATTACAGGTACAACATTCATAACCATCCATTCAGGTTTATTTTCTGATAGTCTAAATGCTTCCACAGTATCTAATCTTTTTATTAGTTTTGCCTTTTTCTGCTCGCTTGCTTTTTCTAATTCTTTTTTTAGTTTTTCAGATAGTTTTTCTATGTCTATTTCTTCTAGCAATTTTCTTATTGCTTCTGCTCCCATTTCTGCTTTAAAAGAGCCTTTTCCATATTTTTCTTCTGCTTCGTGATATTCTTTTTCTGATAATACTTGTGTTTTTGTTAGTGAAGATGTTCCTTTATCTGTAACAATATATGAAGCAAAATATATAACTTTTTCTAGGTTTCTTGGAGAAACATCTAGTAATAAAGCTATTCTACTTGGAATTCCTTTAAAATACCAAATGTGAGCTACTGGTGCTGCAAGTTCAATATGTCCCATTCTTTCACGTCTTACTTTAGATTTTGTTACTTCTACACCACATCTGTCACAAACAATTCCTTTATATCTTACTCTTTTATATTTACCACAATGGCATTCCCAGTCTTTTGTAGGTCCAAATATTCTTTCACAAAAAAGTCCATCTTTTTCTGGTTTTAATGTTCTATAATTAATAGTCTCTGGTTTTTTTACTTCTCCTTTTGACCACTCTCTTACTCTTTCGTCTGATGCAATACCTATTTTAATTTTATCGAAAATTTCTAGTTCATCCACTGCTTTTAGCCCCCTTGACTTCTATTTTCTCTTGTTTCTTAAGCATTTTTACTCAATACACTGCTGTGCAATTCCCTTTTGTCTGCGTAAAAATCCTTTTTGAAACTATTTAATTATTTTACTCGTCTAGCATATCTTGGTCTTCTAGCAAATTCTCTTTGCCTAAGTCTGTATCATCTATTAGTATTTCGTCCTCATCTAGCATTCCGTCTATGTCGTCTAATAGCATATCTTCCCCAAGTTCTTCTCCGTCTTCTTCTATATATCCATCATTTAAGTCATTTTCATCTACAGCATCTTCTTTTCCAGAATCAAAATTAAAATCTATGCCGTCTTCTATATTCTCTTTTAATTCTAATTCCTTGTTATCTTCTGAGTATAGCTTTATGTCTAATCCTAAACTTTGAAGTTCTTTTATTAATACCTTAAATCCTTCTGGTACTCCTGGTTCTGGAACATTTTCTCCTTTTACAATAGCCTCATATGTTTTTACACGTCCAACTACATCATCTGATTTTGTTGTTAGCATTTCTTGCAATGTATAAGCTGCACCATATGCCTCTAATGCCCAAACTTCCATCTCTCCAAAACGTTGTCCACCGAATTGTGCCTTACCTCCTAATGGTTGTTGAGTAATAACTGAATAAGGTCCTGTTGAACGAGCATGTATTTTGTCATCTACTAAATGGTGAAGTTTAAGCATATACATAACACCTACTGTAATTGGGTGGTCAAAAGCTTCTCCTGTTCTTCCATCATATAGTATTGTTTTACCATCTTCTGATAATCCCGCTTTTTTTAATAGTTCTCTTATTTCTTCATCTGTTGCTCCATCAAATACTGGTGTTGCAACTTTCCAGCCCAATGCTTTTGCTGCCATTCCCAAATGTACTTCCAATACTTGACCTAAGTTCATACGAGAAGGTACACCTAATGGGTTTAAAACTATATCTACTGGTGTTCCGTCTGGCAAGAATGGCATATCTTCTTCTGGAAGTATACGAGAAATAACACCTTTATTTCCGTGACGTCCTGCCATTTTATCTCCAACAGATATTTTTCTTTTTGTAGCTATATAACATCTTATTATTTGATTTACGCCAGGTCCTAATTCGTCTGAATTTTCTCTTGTAAATATTTTTATATCGACTATTGTTCCTGCTTCGCCATGTGGTACACGTAATGAAGTATCTCTTACTTCTCTAGCTTTTTCTCCAAATATAGCTCTTAACAATCTTTCTTCTGCTGTAAGCTCTGTTTCGCCTTTTGGAGTTACTTTACCTACTAATATATCTCCTGGTCTTACTTCTGCACCTATTCTTATAATTCCATTTTCGTCTAAGTCTTTTAGGCTATCATCTCCAACGTTTGGAATGTCTCTTGTAATTTCCTCTGGTCCTAATTTTGTGTCACGACATTCACAATCATATTCTTCTATATGAATAGATGTATATACGTCTTCTTTTACCAATCTTTCATTAATTAATACAGCATCCTCGTAATTGTAGCCTTCCCAAGTTGTAAATGCTATTAAAACATTTTTTCCAAGCGCCATTTCGCCATTTTTTGTAGATGGTCCATCTGCTATTAGATCTCCAGCCTTAACTTTTTCTCCCTTTACTACAACTGGTCTTTGGTTAATACATGTTCCACCATTTGTTCTTTTGAATTTTCTTAAACGGTATGTATCTATTTCATCTTTTTTATTTCTAATTCTTATTTCATCACCAGTTACTTTTTCAACTATTCCATCAGATTTTGCAAGTACTGTAATACCAGAATCTCTTGCTGCTCTGTATTCTATACCTGTTCCAACTATTGGCGATTCTGCTGTAAGTAATGGAACCGCTTGACGTTGCATGTTTGATCCCATTAAAGAACGCTTAACATCATCATGCTCTAAGAAAGGAATCATTGCAGCCGCAACAGAAACAAGTTGTTTTGGCGATACATCAACAAAATTAACCTTATCTTTATCTGCAACTGTTATTTCTTCTCTATGTCTTACTCTAATTCTGTCATTTATAAATTTTCCTTCTTCATCAACAGGTTCAGAAGCTTGTGCAATTATATATTTATCTTCTTCATCTGCTGACATATACATAATTTCATCTGTAACTTTTCCGTCAACCACTTTTCTGTATGGTGTTTCTACAAATCCATATTCATTTATAATTGCAAATGAAGAAAGCGCAGATATTAATCCAATGTTTGGTCCTTCTGGTGATTCTACAGGGCAAAGTCTTCCATAATGTGTATAGTGAATATCACGAACTTCAAATCCTGCTCTTTCTCTTGAAAGACCCCCAGGGCCTAATGCAGATATTCTTCTTTTATGTGTTAGCTCAGATAATGGGTTTGTTTGGTCCATAAATTGTGATAATTGTGAACTTCCAAAGAACTCTTTTATTGATGATGTTATTGGTTTTGTATTTATTAATGTTTGTGGAGTAATAACATCTAAATCTTGTATTGTCATTCTTTCTCTTACTACTCTTTCTAATCTAGTAAGTCCAATTCTAAATTGATTTTGTAATAATTCTCCAACACATCTAATACGTCTATTTCCTAAATGGTCAATATCATCAACATTTCCTAAGCCATTATCTAGATTTAATAAGTAACTTATTGATGCAATCATATCTTCATTTGTTATATGTCTTGGAATTAATTCTTCAATTCTCTCTTTTATAACATCATGTAATTTATCTTCTGGTGTTGTATCTATTATTGATTTTAATACTTCATAATTCACATATTCTTTAATATGTAAGTCAGACAAATCCACATTTGGTAAAACTTTGTGGATATTTACTGTTCCATTTCCTATAATTCTTACTCTTCTATCATCAACTTTTACGTCTACAATATTTATACCCAGATTTCTAATATTTTCTGCTACTTCTTCTGAAATTACAGAATCTTTTTCTACTAAAACTTCTCCTGTTTCAGAATCTACAATATCTTCAAATGCAACTTTGCCTGTTATTCTAGTTGATAAACTTAATTTTTTATTAAATTTATATCTTCCAACTTTTGCTAAGTCATATCTTCTGTCATCAAAGAATAAACCATTAAACAAATTCCTTGCAGCATCAACTGTTGGAAGTTCTCCTGGTCTTAATTTTTTATATATTTCTATTAAAGCTTCGTCTGATGTTTTAACTGTATCTTTTTGTATAGTAGCTGTAATTTTTGGTTCCTCGCCAAATAAAGCAATTATTTGCTCATCTGTTGCAATTCCAATCGCTCTTAATAATGATGTAACTGGCAATTTTCTAGTTCTATCAACTCTTACATAGAAAACGTCATTTCCATCTGTTTCATATTCTAGCCAAGCTCCTCTTATAGGCATTACTGTTGAAGTATAAATTCTTTTACCTGTTTTAGGGTCGAATTCTTTTGCATAATAGCATCCTGGTGAACGTACTAATTGGCTAACTACAACTCTTTCTGCTCCATTAATAACAAAAGTACCACTGTCTGTCATAAGTGGGAAATCTCCAAGGTAAATCTCTTGTTCTTTAATTTCTCCTGTTTCACGGTTTATTAATCTTACTTTTACATGCAATCTTGTTGCATATGTAGCATCTCTTTCTTTTGCTTCTTCTAGTGTGTATTTTGTCTTTTCTTCCATATAGTAATCTAAAAATTCAAGAACTAAATTTCCAGAATAGTCAACTATGGGTGAAATATCTTTTAGTATTTCTCCTAGTCCTTCTTCTACAAACCAGTCATATGAATCTTTTTGTACCTTGATAAGATTTGGCATTTCTATAGAATCATCTATTTTTGCAAAAGTCTTACGAGTACATTTTTCATATTTGATGTCTTTCATCAAAAATCACCTCTAAAAAATATTAAGCAGAAAAATATATATCAAATCATTCAAAAGTCCTTCTTGTCTTCCTAAAGACATTTGCAATAACACAAACTTCCTGCTCTCCAAGTTCTATTATTTGCAAATATTTTTAAGAGCAATTCCTCTTTTAAACAATTTACATAACTATGAAATTTAACAACAAAAAAACTATTGACAAATATTACGTTTTGTCAATTTTCTTGTTGTTTGTTAATTTTCTTTTAAAAACACGTTTTCTATTTTTACCACCCTTGTTTCTAAATAGAATTAATGTCTCTCCATATTAACACATCTATAATCTAGTATACCCCATTCTAACGCAACTTGTCAATAGTTTCCATTTTATATTTTTAATTTTTTATGCACCTAAAATTGCACCTGCAGCGCCAAAAACTCCCGCTGACGCCAACCCCATTATTATTCCTGCCAAAATAACTCCTGCCATTACTGCTATACTACTTTTTTTAAAATCCATGTCTAGTAAGCTGGCTGCAAGAGTACCCGTCCAAGCTCCTGTACCTGGCAAAGGAATACCAACAAAAATAAATAATGCCCAGTATAGACCACGTCCTGCTTTTTCCTGAAGTTTTTTTCCACCTTTTTCTCCTTTTTCTAGGCAAAACTTAAAAAACTTTCCTATAAACTTTTTATCTGCTCCCCATACCAACACTTTTCTTGCAAAGAAAAATATAACTGGAACAGGTAACATATTTCCAATAATACAAATTAAATACAGTGGCAATATATCAATAGGGCCTCCCCATAAATTGCTAAGACCAATTGGTACAGAGCCTCTTAATTCTATAAGTGGTATCATTGAAATTAAAAATACTAAAAAATATTTTTTAATCATAATCAAACTCCATAATAAAATATTAACTGGGTAATATTTTATTATATAAACGTATAAATGTAAATAGTTTTTTATCAAATGCAAATTGTTATATATAGCAAATGATTACACATATTTTTAAAATAGAGGATAACCTAAGTCATCCTCTATTTTTTTATATTACATATTTTCTTATTAATGCTATTCCTGTTGCCATTATTGCTAAAATTGACATTGTTAGTATTATATATTGTCCTGTTGTTCCTGTTTGTAATGATAGAATTACTGGTGCATCATCTTGGTCGTCTTCGCCTTCTACTTGATTATTTGGTGTAGAATCTATATCTGGTGTATTACTTTCATTATAGTCTTCGCTTATTTCTGCAACGTTTACTTTTAAATTCAAGTTATTTTTATCATTAATCCATGTTAATGTTATTTCTACTGTTGCGCTTTCTCCTGGCTGTAATAGTGTATTTTCTAATTGTCTTGTTACTACTTTGCCTTCTACTTCTTCCCAATTTGGGTTATCTTCTTTTATGAATTTTAGGCCTTCTGGTATATAATCTGAAATTTCTTTAACATATCCTGCTATTTCTCCTTCGTTTGTTACTTTTATGTTATAAGTAAATTTTACAATTATATCTTTTAGTCTACTTTCTTTTATATCTACTTTAACAACTGGCTCTGGATCTTCATCACCTGTGTGCCCTGTTTTTACAATTGTTGTTTTTCCATCATATATTGTTATTGATGATGTTACCCATTTCTTTAATGCTAAGTCAAAATATTTTACTTTAACTTTTTCAATGTCTATATCATCCTCATCTGGCTTATTGTTATTTGGCTCTGAATCTACATCATTTACAGGTTTGCCATATTCATCACTGTCGTCTGAAATTTCTGCAGTATTTATTATTATTCTATCTGATGTGCTTGGCTCTTTTACCTTAAATACTACTTTTACATCTTTATAGTCTGGTTGTGTCATTGTTGATGGATTATATGCTTGTATTAAGTTTTCGCATTCTT
>ERZ779746.450-NODE-450-length-21743-cov-2.336084_pt1 | contig 21743 bp, 20 predicted proteins | sample MGYA00511888_ERZ779746 | MGnify/ENA primary metagenome ERZ779746 (study PRJEB29588, sample SAMEA1964695) | human gut metagenome | biome: human gut; feature: human-associated habitat; material: faeces | place: Denmark | collected 2008/2010 ... | reverse complement strand
AACATTCGTTATAAACATTTCCATGCAACTTACAATTTAGATGATAAGTTTAGTACATTCCTTCCATTCCTGCTGGTTCATTATGTCCACAACTACATTCTTTCTCTTCCTTTTTATCTGTTACTATACTTTCTGTTGTTAATATCATAGATGCAACTGAAACTGCATTTTGAAGTGCACTACGAGATACTTTTGTTGGGTCTACTATTCCCTCTTTTTTCATATCTACATATTTTTCTGTTGCTGCATTAAATCCTATTCCTGCTTCTTTTTTCTTTACTTCATTTACAACTATTGCAGGCTCTAGTCCAGCATTTATACTTATTTGTCTTATTGGTTCTTCTAAGGCTCTTAGTATTATTTTTCCGCCTATTCTTTCATCTGCTTCTAATTCTGCAACTGCTTTTTCAACTTTTGGTATTACATTTATATATGCTGTTCCGCCACCCGCTACAATTCCTTCTTCTACTGCTGCCTTTGTTGCAGATAGTGCATCTTCTATTCTTAGTTTTTTCTCTTTCATTTCTATTTCAGTTGCTGCTCCAACACCAATAACTGCAACTCCACCTGCTATTTTGGCTAATCTTTCTTGAAGATTTTCTTTTTCAAATTCGCTTTTTTCTTCACTTAATTGTGCTCTTATTTGTGCTACTCTGTCTGCGATTTGTTGTTTGTCCCCCATGCCATCAACTATTATTGTATTCTCTTTTTGCACTTTAATTTGTTTTGCTCTACCTAATTGCTCTATTTGGGTATCTTTTAGTTCTAATCCCAAGTCTGATGTTATAACTTCTCCTCCAGTTAATGTTGCAATATCTTGTAGCATTGCTTTTCTCTTATCGCCATATCCAGGGGCTTTTACTGCTACTACGTTTAGCACTCCTCTTAATTTGTTTAAAATTAATGTAGATAAAGCTTCTCCTTCTATGTCATCACATATTATTACTAATTTTCCAGATTGTTGCATTAATGCTTCTAATAGTGGTAATATTTCTTGAATATTGCTTATTTTTTTATCTGTTATTAATATATATGGATTATCTATAATTGCTTCCATTTTTTCTGTATCTGTTACCATATATGGAGATACATATCCTTTATCAAATTGCATTCCCTCTACTACATTTAGTTCTGTATTTGATGTTTTAGATTCTTCTATTGTAATAACTCCATCTTTAGAAACCTTTTCCATTGCCTCTGAAATAAGTTCTCCAATTTCTCTATTATTAGCTGATATGCTAGCAACTCTTGCTATGTCTTCTTTTCCATTAACTTCTGAGCTAATTTCTTTTAATCCTTCTACTGCAACTTTTACTGCTTTATCCATTCCTCTTTTAATAGCCATTGGATCTCCACCAGCTGCAACATTTTTTACTCCTTCTCTTATCATGCTTTGTGCTAATACCATAGCAGTTGTTGTTCCATCTCCTGCTACATCATTTGTTTTAATAGAAACTTCTTTTACAAGTCCAGCACCCATATTTTCGAATGGATCATCTAGTTCTATTTCTTTTGCTATTGTTACACCATCATTTGTAATTAATGGAGCACCAAACTTTTTATCTAACACTACATTTCTACCTTTTGGTCCTAGTGTTACTTTTACTGTATCTGCAATCTTGTTAACACCACTTAATAAACTTTTTCTAGCATCTTCACCAAATTTAATTTCCTTTGCCATTTTGATTACCTCCTAATTTATTAATAAATTTTATTATTCTACTATAGCTAATATATCTGCTTGTTTTACAATTATTAGTTCTTCTCCTTCGTATTTTATTGTTGTTCCTGCATAACTGTTTATAACAACTTTATCTCCTTTTTTTACATACATTTCTTTTTTCTTTCCATCTTCTTCTTCTCCTGGTCCTACCTCCAATACTGTTGCAATTTGTGATTTTTCTTGTGCATTTCCTGCTAATATTATTCCACTTTTAGTTGTTTCTTCTTTTTCTAGCATTTTAATTACAACTCTGTCTCCTAATGGTTTTAACATTGATATTACCTCCTTAAAAATACTTATTTAAATAATATGCTAACTTGTATTTTATAATGCATAATTGCTATTGTATTAGTATTTTATATCTAGTAGCAAATTAGCAGTCTCTTTTCAAGACTGCTAATAATTTATACCCTTTTTATAAAATTGTCAATAGTTTATTTTAAAATTCACATAACTTTCACAAAATTAATTAAGCATTAATTGTGGATCTAAATATTCGTCATCTTTTAAAATTTCAAAATGCAAATGTGGGTCATCTAAAACTTCAAATGTGCTTGTTGTCCCAACTGTTCCAATAGTTTGTCCTTCGCTTACTTCTTCACCTACTACTACAAATTCTGTAGACAATAAGTTTGCATATACTGTTTTGTATCCACCTGTATGTTCTATTACAATTGTAAGACCATATCGTGGATCATTTTTTATATATTTTACTATACCTTTTGATGATGCTTTTACTACTGTTGTCTTGTCAGCTTTTATATCTATTCCATAATGTGTAATCCATTCTCCTAAAGTACTAGAATATACTAAATTACTTTTTGCAAATTCCTGTATTATTTCTCCTTCTACAGGCTTTATAAATTTTGGCGTTGTTGCTTGACTTTCTTCTGGCTTTGTATTTGTTTCTACTGTTTCTTCCGGTTTATTAACTTCTGCTTGTTGTTTTGCTTCTTCCTTTCGCTCCTCTTGAACTTTTTCTTCTATCTCACTTGTATTTACAGCTACCTTTTTTTGCTCCTCTTCCTTTATAGGTTCTTCTTTAATCATCTCTTGCTCTGCATTTTCACTAACTTTTTCTGAATTATATTCTTTTACTACATTTGCGTCAAATTTACTAAGTTGTGTTTCCTCTTGTTTATTATACATAAAAGATGTAATAATAAATGCAATTAGCAATACCGAAAATATACTGCACGTTATAAATAACATTTTCTTTATATTTGCTTCTCTCATCTTTTTTTTCCTCCTTGATATTGTTTTTATAATTATTTACATTATTGAGAAAAATATACAAAAAATGTTACATATTTTTTATTTCGACTCCTGTGTAGTAGTGTTTAATTATTTCATCATATTTCTTTCCCTGTTTAGCCAAACTGTCTGCTCCTGTTTGACTCATTCCTACACCATGTCCATATCCTATTACAGCAAATTTTACATTGTTTTCTTGTATGTCTATTTTAAAATTTGCCGATCTTAATCCAAATATGTTTCTTATTTCTACTCCTGACAAATTCAAATTTCCAACTTTCAAGTTTTTTACTCTATTTCCTTCTGTATATTCGGTTATCTTTATACTATCTGCTTTGCTAAAATCAATATCTAAATCTGCATGTTTTTCAATTATTTTATTTTTAAACTCCTCTTTTGTGACCGTAACCTCTGAACTGTATTGGGTATAAGCATCTTCTCCCGATGTAGCAACCGTTTGCAAATATGGATAGTTGCTTCCTCCCCATACATTTACTGGTGCTTCTGTTGCACCTCCACTATTTGCATGAAAAAAAGCATTTATTGGTTTTTCATTATATGTTATTATTTTTCCCTTAGTTGAATCCACCGCTTCAACTATTTTAGCCCAATACTCATTTCTACTTTGTTCATTCCATTTTTGTAGTCTATCTTCTTTTGATATCCAGGCTTGACAACATGCAGAATTATCACATATATCCGCTTCTCCGTGCTTTTTATCATTATTATTTATTTTATATATTGTATATGTTCTTGCAGCTACTGCTTGTGCTTTTAATGCTTCTATTTCAAAGCTTGCTGGCATTTCGCTTGATACAACTCCATACAAATATTCATCTATTTTTATTTCTTCCACTGTGTTTGTTTTTTCATGTAATAATTTTATTGTTCCATATTGTTTATAACTGTATTCTTCTTTTGGTTGTTCTTGTTTTACTTCTTCATTTTCCACGAGTTTTCCATTTACCTTTTCAATTCTTCTATTTGTAAATATAATTGGTATTAACATACACAAAAAAATAAGGAATAACATATATGCCACTATTCTTTTCATAACTCACCTCTATTTACATATTTTTTTCTTCATGGTTTCAAGTATTTGTTTTTCTAGTCTTGATACCTGCACTTGCGTTATTCCCAATATTTTCGCTACTTGTGATTGTGTTCTACTTTTATAATATCTTAATAATATTATTTGTTTTTCTCTATCTTCTAGGCCCTCTATTAATTGCTTTATTGATATTTTATTTACTATTTGAGTTTCCTCATCTATGTTTGTACTTAATCTATCCAAAATACAAATTTCGTCCCCATCCTTGTTGTATGCTGAACTATGTATTGATTCTACGGGATTATATGATTCCATAGCTAAGGTTATTTCTTCTTTTGAGGTTTTTAACATTTTTGCCATTTCTTCTATTTTTATTTCTCTTCCCTCTTTTTGCATATATTGCTTTTGTATTTCTAATATTTTACCTGCCAATTCTTTTATGCTTCTACTTACTTTTACAGGTCCATCATCTCTTATAAATCTTTTAATTTCTCCTAAAATGTATGGCACAGCATATGTAGACAACCTAACTTCATATGTAGAGTCAAACTTTTTAATACATTTTATAAATCCAATCATTGCTATTTGATATAAATCTTCTACTTCATATCCTCTATCTTTAAATCTATTTACAATACTCCAAATAAGTCCTTTATTACTATTTATTAACTTTTCCATGGCTTTTTCGTTACCACTTTGTGCTGCAATTATATCTTTTATGTTATTATCGTATTTTTCATACATAGACTTACTTATCTTCCTCCCATGTTTGTAATTTCAATTCCTTCCTGTTCTAAATTTTCTTCCTTTTTTATTATTTTTTTCATAACAATTTTTGTGCCAATCCCTAAAACAGACTCAATATGTACTTCATCCATAAAGCTTTCCATAATTGTAAAACCCATACCAGACCTTTCTAAATTAGCTTTTGTTGTATATAACGGTTTCCTTGCAAGCTCTATATCTGCTATTCCTTTGCCAGAATCGGAAATTTCTATTTCTATTGTGTTTGCAAAAAGTTTTGCTGTTATCTTTACAATTCCTTCTGTATTCTCATATCCGTGAATTATGCAATTTGTTACCGCCTCTGAAACAGCAGTTTTAATATCAGCCAATTCTTCTATGGTTGGGTCAAGTTGTGAGGCAAATGCCGCAACTGTAATCCTTGCAAATGCCTCATTATTTGATTTACTTAAAAATTCTAATTTCATTTCATTATCATATAAACTATGCATATACCTCTCCTTCTTTTAAACTAATTATTTTAGTAATTCCACTCATTTCTAACACTTTTTCAATTGATTTACTTGTATTTGTTATTTCTGCAACCCCTCCAAGCATTTTTGCTAGTTTGTATCTTCCTATTAAAAGTCCTATTCCTGCACTGTCCATGAAAGCAACGTTACTAAAATCAAATATAACTTTTCTAGGCATATATCTCGTAATCTCATTATCTATCTTCCTCCTTATTTTTTCTGTAGTGTGATGGTCTATTTCTTCTATTATTTTTACGACCAACAGCTTGTCCGTTTTAATATAGTCAAATTCCAAATTCATTCCCCCTTTGTTTTTTGTTTATTATAATTATATATTCACTTCCATTTTTTTCCTAGAGCGAAACATTAGAACTTTTGCCGATTTTTGAGAAAGTTTCGACAAAATTCGCACAAAAAAAACTGCAGACTTTTAGATTTGTCTGCAGTTCCTCCTGTGCAAAATGCTTGCGCAGGAGGAGGAGAACTGATTACGGCTCACTTTTCAGACAGTATTGTCTGAAAAGACAGATTTGTCTGAAAAGACAGATTGCCCCTATGAGGAAGAATACTATCTCCCCCACAGAGTACAGAGTTTGCTTTTTTTGCGCTTCTCTGTACTCTGGAGTAAAGTATTCCGCCTCATAGTTATGATACGCATCTTGCGCATCACTTGAGGATGTATATTCCGATTCGTGGATCGCTATCCACTCTTTATACGAAAGATGTGGATAACTTTTACCTTCTAATTCCGCCAAATCCTGTTGCCAGGACTTTTTTCCTGTGCTATATATTAGCACCCCAATAATTATAAATATTACTCCCAACATCAGTTCTATACGCCGCCTTCTTACATCATTCTGAGCTTTTTTCATTTTGCCTCCTTCGACCACAATTGCGGTCCTTTTTTTTTTATATATATAAGTATAACACAATTAACATAATTATGCAAGTTTTGATAATCTTTCTTCTACATTTTCTAGCATTTGCTTATATCTTTCTAATTTTTCTTTTTCTTCTTTTATTTTATTTTCTGGAGCTTTGTTTACAAAACCGGGATTTGATAACATTTTGCTAGCTCTTTCTACTTCCGCTTCTAGTTTTTGTTTTTCCCCTTGTAATCTTTTCTTTTCTTCTTCTATGTCTACCAATTCGTCAAATGGAAGATAGACTTCTAATTCTTCACTTAATACAGACATTGCATTTTGTGGTATGTTATTTTTATTGCCTTGTACTATTATTTTGTCTGCAAACCCCAATTTTTTAATGAATTCTTGGGAATCTATAATCATTTCTTCATCATTTTCAGTAACAAATATTAAAGTTGATTTTTTTGCTGGATGAACATTCATATTTGTACGAATATTTCTTATTCCAATAATTATCTGTTTAATTTTTTCTATTTGCTTTTCTTCATTTACAAAATTAAACTCTTCACTATATTTTGGCCAACTTGATATCATTATACTTTCATCATTATTATACAATTTTGTATATATTTCTTCTGTAATAAATGGCATAATAGGATGTAATAACTTAAGGCTATCGCCTAAAACTTTGTTTAAAGTATATTGTGCAGCCTCTCTTGTTTTGTTTTCTTTATCATATAGCCTTGGTTTTACCATTTCTATATACCAATCACAAAATTCTCCCCATATAAAATCATATACCTTTTGTGTCCAAACACCTAAGTCATAATTGTTTAAGTTAATTGTTGTTTCTTTTATTAGTTTATTCAATTTTGACAATATCCACTTATCTTCATAGCATAATTTTTGTGGCATTGTATCATAATCTATTTCTTCCAAATTGCCTAATACGAACTTAGATGCATTCCATAATTTATTTGCAAAATTTGCTGCTGATTCAAGTTTTTCAGGCATATATCGTATATCATTTCCTGGTGATATTCCAAGGACCAATGAAAACCTTAGTGCATCTGTTCCATACTTTTCTATTATTTCTAGCGGATCTATTCCGTTACCTAGACTTTTAGACATTTTTCTGCCCAAACTATCTCTAACAATTCCATGAATAAATACATCCTTAAATGGTACTTTTCCTGTGTGTTCTATTGCTGAAAATATCATTCTTGCTACCCAGAAAAATATAATATCATATCCTGTAACTAATGTTGAAGTTGGATAAAAATATTTTAAATCTTCTGTTTGTTCTGGCCACCCTAATGTAGAAAAAGGCCATAAGGCTGAACTAAACCAAGTGTCCAGTGTATCTTCATCTTGGGTAAACTCAGTATTTCCGCATTTTTCACACTTATGTGGAATACTTTCGGTTACCATTATGTTATTACATTTAGTGCAGTAATATGCTGGTATTCTATGCCCCCACCATAATTGACGTGATATACACCAGTCTTGTATATTATCCATCCAGTTATAGTATATTTTGTCAAATCTTTCTGGTATAAATCTTGTCTTTCCATCTTTTACAGCTTTTATTGCTGGTTCAGCTAATGGCTTCATTTTAACAAACCACTGCTCAGAAATTTTAGGTTCTATTGTATGGTGACATCTATAGCATTTTCCTACATTATGTGTATAATCTTCTATTTTTACTAATGCCCCTATTTCTTGTAACTTTTCAACAATTCTTTTTCTAGCTTCATATATATCTAATCCTTTATATTCTGGTACTAAATTTCCCATTTTCCAATTTTCATCAAATACTTCTATTATTTCTAAATTATGTCTTTGGCTTGCAGCATAATCATTTGGATCATGCGCTGGTGTTAATTTAACTGCACCTGTCCCAAATTCCTTTTCTACAAAATCATCTGCTACTATTGGTATTTCCTTATTCATAATAGGAAGTATTACTTTTTTTCCTACTAAATCCTTATATCTCTCGTCTTCTGGGTGAACTGCTACACCCGTATCTCCTAGCATTGTTTCAGGTCTTGTTGTTGCTACTATTAAATATTTATCTTCATCTTTTACTTTATATCTAATATGCCATAGATGTGTTGGTTCTTCCTCAAACTCAACCTCTGCATCTGATATAGAAGTATTGCATGATGGACACCAGTTTATCATTCTTTTTCCTTTATATATAAGTCCTTTTTCATACAATTTTATAAAAACATATTTTACTGCATTTGACAAACCTTCATCCATAGTAAATCTTTCACGAGACCAATCACATGAACATCCCAACTTTTTTAATTGATTTAAAATTGTTCCACCATATTCTTTTTTCCATTCCCATGCCTTTTCTAGAAATTGTTCTCTTGTTAAGTTCTTTTTCTCTATCCCTTGTTGTTTTAGCTTTTCAACAATTTTAACTTCTGTAGCTATTGCAGCATGATCTGTTCCTGGTAGCCATAGGCAATTATATCCTTCCATTCTTTTATATCTTATTAATATATCTTGTAATGTTTCATCTAATGCATGCCCCATATGAAGTTTCCCTGTTATATTTGGTGGTGGAATTACTATTGTATATGGCTTTTTAGTCTTATCTTCACTTGGTTTAAAATACTCTTTTCCCTCCCATCTTTTATAAATTTCTTCTTCAAAATTCTTTGGATTAAACTTATCCTCTAATTTGTGTTCCTTCATTTTTTATCTCCTTCCTTTTTTAGTAATTTCTTCGAAGTGCGGACGATTAAAATCGCCCCTACATTTTTCATAGATTACTTTGCACTATCTTTTTTATTTTATACAATCTTTTCAACCAAAAAACCTCACCCTTGTATAAGGGCGAGGTTTTATCTCACGGTACCACCTTAATTTACAAATTAATTGTATCTTAAATAGCCTTTAACGTTGCTTAAACGAATATATTTACTTTGTTTCAATATATTAACTCCAAAGCTACCTTCGGTTTTCTTTTCTATATAAAAGCTCTCAGCGTATTCACTCTTATTCTCTGTTTAGCAGTAAAACCTACTCCTCTTCTTCACTGTTTTTATTTTACTATATATTAGCACAATTGTGATTTAATTTCAACTATTTTTTTAGGGGTGTCCCAAATTGGTCAAATGGGACAATTGGGGACTGTCCCTAATTGAGCATTATTATTGTTGCTCCTGCTATTGATATTAGATATCCTGCAATTTTTAATCCTAATGTTGCTTCGTTTTGGTCACCAAAGCTAAATGCTTTTTTGGTAATTGTTCTTGCGTCATATATTAATATTACACCTATTAGGGCTAATATGCTCCCTACTAACTTAATTATTATTTTTCCCACTTTTTTGTTCCTTTCGTTAAAAAAATTCTACCGTATACTTACATTCAAAAGTTTGTTTTGGTTTTAATACAATTAAATCTTGTTTTTGTGTAAATACTCCTGAACTTTTCACATTATCTGCTGTTGAGTACCATGGCTCTATGCATATAAATGGTGCATTTGGTTTTGACCATATTGCTAAGTATGGAAAATCTGTAAAGTCCATTGTTAATATTGTTTTATTTTGTTCTTTATTTTTTAAACTTACTTTTTTTGATGTAATTCCCTTCATTATTATGGCATCATTTTTGAAAGAATTTTCATTTAAATTTATTACTTTTTTATCCACTAATATGTCTTTTGCATATTCTGTTCCTATTAATCCATCTACCAAATATAAAAAGTGTAATTTTTCTTCTTTTTCTTCAAATTCCAAATAATAGTTGCCTTTTTTTAACTGCTCTATATCTATTTTAAATGCAGGGTGACCACCTATTCCAAATGGCATATTAGTTATTCCTGTATTTATTACTTTATATATTGTTGTTAATTTATTTTCATCTATTCTATATGTTGTATATAATTCGAAATCATATGGATATCTTGACAGTGTATATTTGTTACTTTTTAGCATATATGAGTGAAAATTGTCCAATTTAGTTAATGGTTCAAATTCTAAATCTCTTGCAAAACCATGTTGTGGCATTTCATAAGTTCTTCCACCTATTATTGTTTGATTTTTCTTTAGTTTTCCTACTACTGGGAATAATATTGGCGAATGTCTTTTCCAATATATTTTTCCATTTTCGTCTATACAGTCTTTTCCCTGATGTATTTTTTCTTCTCCATTTAGCTTAAAACTTATTAATTCTCCACCAAATTTTGAGGTTAATATTTGTGCCTGCATTTTCCACCTCCAAATTTATATACTAACTTCTTTATAATTCTATCATTTTTTGACAATTTAATCAAGAGGTATTACATAATAGATTAATTTACATATTACTGGTTGATGATTTTTAGAGTTATATTGTTTCATCGTTTTAGTTGTATAATATATTAAGCAGTAACATTTACATAATTTGTAAGCTTGTTGATATAATAAAAACATTGTGATATAATGACCTGCAGAGGAGATTACTATGTTAGATAAATTAGAATATAATGAAATTATTAAATTAGTTAGCAATTATTGTAAAACATATATAGGTAAGGTTTCTGTTTTGAATTTAAAACCTTGCTTTGATTTTGAAGGGGTTTCTCGCCTTTTAACTGAAACGGCAGAGGCAATGGATATCAGTATAAGAAAATCTAATATTCCCATTTGTGAAATTCCCAATATCGATATATGGATTAAGCATCTAGAAAGTAACAATGTGTTGTCTGCCAAGGCATTAATTGAAATTGCCACAGTATTAAAAATATCACGTGAATTAAAAAATTATTTCTTTGATGATACTAGTTTTAGCACTAATGATTTTCCTATATTATTTGATTTTTTTAATTCTTTATATATTAATAAAAGCGTTGAAACAACTATTTTTGAGAAAATACTAGATGAAAATACAATTGCAGATAGCGCTTCTGCTAAACTTTCTGCTATAAGGAGAAACAGAAAAAAAGCTGAACAAGCAGTTAGAGACAAACTTGACTCTATTATTCATTCTAGCAATTACTCTAAGTATTTAATGGAACCTATAGTTACAATTAGAAATGATAGATTTGTTATTCCATTAAAGCAAGAATATAGAAATACAATTAAGGGTTTTATCCACGATACTTCAAGTAGTGGCTCAACCGTATATCTGGAACCTTTAAGTGTTTTTGAGATTAATAATGAGATTAATAATTTTAAGATAGAAGAAAATATTGAAATTGAAAAAATACTTCATGACCTTTCTATTCTTCTTTATAAATATACTAGTGAACTAAAGCAAAATATTTGTATTATTGGCAAATTAGATGTTTTATCGGCTAAAGTTTCATATTCTAAAAGTATTGATGGCATTAATCCCATTTTAAATACAGAAAAATATATAAATTTAGTTGGGGCACGTCATCCATTAATTGATAGAAATAAAATTGTTCCTATTGATATTAAATTAGGGCAAGATTTCAACTGTTTAATCATTACTGGTCCAAATACTGGCGGTAAAACTGTATGCTTAAAAACAACAGGATTGCTACTTTTAATGGCATATACCGGCTTATATATTCCTTGCAATGAAAATAGTTCTATCTGTATATTTAAAAATATATTTGCAGATATTGGAGATGAACAAAGTATAAGTGAATCTTTAAGCACTTTTTCTGCTCATATTACAAATATTATCAATATTACTAATAACGCAGATGAAAATTGCTTGATTTTATTGGATGAATTAGGCTCTGGAACAGATCCAATAGAAGGTGCAAATTTGGCAATAAGCATTCTTAATTTCTTTTATAATACTGGTTGCCTTGTTCTTGCTACTACACATTACCAAGAACTTAAAAATTATGCTTTAGTTACACATGGTTTTGAAAATGCTAGTTCTGAATTTGATGTAGAAAACTTAAAACCTACCTATAAGCTGTTGATCGGAATTCCAGGAAAGAGTAATGCATTTGCTATCAGTAAAAAACTTGGATTAAATCAAGAAATTTTAAACAACGCTTATTCTTTACTTAAAGATGATAATATTCATATAGAAGATATTTTAAAAAGCATTTATGATAACAAATTACAAATAGAACGTGAAAAACAAGATATTGATAAAAATTTGGCTCAAATCCAAACTCTAAGGAAGGAACTAGAAAAAGAAAATACGGGTGTTAAACTAAAAGAAAAGGAATTGATTGAAACTGCAAAACTTGAAGCCAGAAATATACTTTTATCTGCCAAAGAAGAGGCTAATGAAATTATCAAACAACTAAATAATATAAATCATGATTTAAAATCTGCAAATAGTTTAAGAAATTCACTAAATGATAAAATAAAACAATTTGATATTCCTCAAAAAGAAAATGGTAATTTAACCAAATCAGATATTCAGTTAGGTATGTTGGTGGAAGTTATCCCTTTTAATACAATTGGAACAGTAATAAGTTTTCCAAGCAAATCCAATGAAGTACAAATTCAAATGGGAAATACAAAAATGAATATTAGCTTATCTAATTTAAAGAAAACAGCTAAAGCTTTAGCAAAAGAAAATTTTTCTACCACAAAAGTAAACAAAAATAATGGTTCAAAATCAAAATACATTTCTCCAGAAATAAATGTTATTGGGCAAAATGTTGATGAAGCCACTTATATTATAGATAAATATTTAGATGATTGTGCAATTTCTAATATTGCAACTATTAGGATTGTACATGGAAAGGGCACAGGCAAATTACGTGAAGGAATACACTCTTTTTTAAAAAAACACCCTCATGTAAAATCATTTAGACTAGGTACCTTTGGCGAAGGCGAAATGGGAGTAACCGTAGTAGAATTAAAATAAGCTAAAAATCACAGAAGTTTTTTCTGTGATTTTTTTGTTTTAATGTGAATATCCATAATATTGTTGCATTAACCAAGAATAATAGTCAAAAACATCTAATGTTGTTGGAATTCCATAGTCAACTCCAAATGTTTCTACTGTTATACTTTTTATAACTGGTGGCTCTATTGGTCTATCTGATGCTATTTTATTGCCGTCCGAATCTTTTGGTGCTTCTGCATTTTCTTCTAATTCACTTTCTCTATATACAACTTTTACATCCTTTATTTTGTTTACTATATCCATTCCCTCTATAACTTTTCCAAATGCCGCATATGTTCCATCAAGGCTTGTATTATCTGCAGTCATTATAAAGAATTGGGCTCCTGCTGAGTTGTAGCCTTTCTTTAATATATCTGCTGATTGATTTCCATAGCTTGCTCTTGCCATAGAGATTACGCCTGTTTCGTGTTTTACTGTTTTCATCATACACAGCATAATTTTTAGTTTTTTTCTGTATCGTGTTTTAAAATATTATCATTATATCCGTTTGCAATGAATTCACCTGGTATGCAGTATTCTTTGTCTTGGTCCTCTGCTATTTCTTTTAAATCACTTAGTTTTGGAGCTCCTGTTCCGTCTCCATTTTTAGATCCACCTTGTATCATAAAATCTGGAATAGTTCTATGGAAATTAAGTCCATTATAGTAACCATTATTTGCAAGTTTTATAAAGTTTGCAACTGTATTTGGTGCCATATCTGGATATAATTCTATTTTTATTGTTCCATATCCTTCAACTTCCATTGTGGCTATTGGATTTTGTACTTTTAATGTGGCTTTTTTGTATATTCCATATCCTACAAATCCAATCCCTGCTACTAATAATAAAATTCCTAAAATTAATAAAATTTTAACAAATACTTTCATTTTTTCCTCCTAAAATTTATTATATTAAACGCTTACTTCATTGATTTAGCTTTTTCATTCTTTCAATATAACATATTCAGAAATATAAATAATCTATTTCCTTATAATAATACAGCTTCGCATTATTTTTTATCACTCATTATTTTTAGTATATATTCAAGTTTTTCCTTATCATTTACAATTTTAATTTCGTCAGAATCCTTATTCATTTGAATTATAATTGTATTTTCTGTATCATTCTTGTCCAATACCAAATAATACTCTTTTGTCTCTATAATACATTCATTAACTATTATATATTCCTTGCCAAAGTCTAATTCTATAACATCTCCAATTTCAAATTTCAAATTAATCACTCCTTTTAAATATGCTTTTAATGAATTTAATAATTTTTTTAATCATTCCTTCTTTATGCTTAACCGGTAAATTGATTTCTGCCATCTCTTCACCATATTTTTTTTCCTGCTTTTTAAATATGTTGTTCGTAGAATATTTCTCACTTATCTGTTCAATATATTTTTTTTCGTTCTCATCTAATATATGATTTATTTCCTTTTTTTCATCATCAGTTGCCCAATAATTCAGATAAAGCATTCCAAGCAAAATTTTTGTATCATTCATTAAAACTTGTTCTTCTAGCTCTTTTTCAAAATTATATTTGAATAAATAATTTGGATCTTTATTATTCTTAATAAAATCCTTAAACTTTTTTGGAATTTTTAAGGTTTGTTCTTTCGGTATTACCTGTTCAATTATCAAATCTACCTCAACCAAAGCTTTTTTTATATCATCACTCATCATATGTTCCTTTCTAACTTTTAAAAAATTTATTATCTAGCAGTATTTCCATTTCCACCTATGTTTACAGATTCTCTTTCAAGTTCTAATTTTTTAATAAGATTTTCATAATCTCCTCTACGTTGCCCATTAAATAATGTTTTTATAAATCTACCAATAGAATCCCATACACCAATATCTTTTTTTGCTGTTGTACTTGTATGTCCATATTCTTTGTAGAAATTTTCATTAATATTATTTTGCTCTAGCATTGCTTTTAATGTATTAACTGGTCCTTGTTCCCCTAACTTATCCATATATTTTAGTGATTTGGTAAAATACTGTGTGTACTGGTTTTCGTTAACCTGGTTACTGTCACCATTACAATATTCCTCAACATATTCATTATATGTATTATCCATTAACCTATAAACTTCAAGGAAATCATTATTATCATGGTTATATTTTGTATATGCACTAAATAAGTTTAAATTTGCAGTTTTTAGGAATTCTTTAATATTGTCTTCTCCAACATTCTTTGCTATGTCACCATTTAAAAAATCATTTAATGTTTCAGAAACATCTTCTATATTTTTAACTTCTTCTATATTAGGAAGCTGTTTTAACATATTATAGAACATAATTCTTTCATTTGTTTTATCTATTCCATCTTGAATTTCATTTATTTGTTCGTTATTTTTTTTGATAGATTCCTCATTAAGCTCTATTTCTTTATTATGTGCATCTATAGAGCTCTGTGGCATTGATTGTAGAGCTATATGTTCTTCATTTAATGTGTTCCATAGATCTAGATATTTGTTAGCCTTATCTTCAACTTGTACATTTAACACCTGCATTTGCTCATATATCGAATTAAGTTTTATTTGAAACTCTAGCCAGTCTTTATTAGTAGGATCTTTAATAGCTGTAAATTGACTTTTTATATTTTCTATGGTTTTCTCATAATTTTCAAGTTGCTGTATATTATATAATTTTTCTTCTCTAGCAATCAATTCAGGATCATCATTGCCTGAGCCTATGCCATATTTTTTTAAGACATCTTCGTTTCCTACTGTCTGTGCTTCTCCTCCTGCTCCCTCAAATGCAACATATGCCTCTCCTATGCTATTTAAAATACTTTCTTTAGCCCCATCTATATTTCCTAAAATTTCTACTTTTGCGTGAGCATCATCATTTATAGCTATTTGGAAATCATTTTTTTTCCCTAATCCAGAAAGTAATAAAGCTGCTGTAAGTCCAGCTATAACTACTTTGTAAATTCCTGCAAAAGATTTTGCTTTTCTAACATTTGTAATCTTTGTTGGATTTGGTAAATCTTCCGCCGACCTTTGGCAATTTTCAACTAATGTAGCCATATTATTACTTATAATTTTATTAATTTCTCCTGTAATTTCAGCTTTAGAGTTTTGATTTATATGAGATAAATTTAAAATTTGTTGAAAAGCATTTTTTACTATATCAAGTACAGGCTTTACATTGGCATAATCTCCTCCAATGTTTTCCTTTAATTTATCATTTCTTGAAACAATCACTCCACCTATATTTCTTTTTTCACCTTGTTGTTCAACACTAACAACGCCCATGTCTCCACCACGTCCTTTCGGACTAGGTGTTTCAATATTAATCGTGGTTTTATTTTTAATGGCTTGCATTGTAGCATTAAGTATAGTTGTAATATTAGTTATATCAATATTACCTTCTTGTGTCTCTTTCAACATCCCATCTAGATATGTATTAATTTCATCTATAGTACCTCTTTCCGTTCTTCCTACACTACGTGATAACCTTTCTAAAGATCTTTTTAATCTAGAAATTTCATCTATTATCCTACTCATATCTTCATTTTTAGCTAACGAATATTCTCCTTCATCGTTTGCAACATAAATGTCTCTTACTAAACCAATTTTTTTTAAAAAACTTCCTATATTTTCAACTACATCAGACAACTGTTCTCCTACTTTTCCCATATAAAATCTCTCCTTTTATTTTTCTATTAAATATAGCGCATTTAGCATTAATGTACCCTATAAAATCAAATTGTCAAAAACAAATTGTTCTTGCATTCTTTTTAATGATTGCTTAATGGTTCTTGCTCTTACTTCACCTATGCCTTCAACTTCATCTAGTTGTGGAATGTCTGCTGCCAATATATGTTGAAATGATTTAAATGATTTAACTAAGTTGTCCACTATATTGCTTGGCATTCTAGGTATTTTATTAAGTACTCTATACCCTCTTGTGTATACACCAACTTCATCATAGTTTTCAAAGTCTTGATACCCAAGCATTTTTGCTATTTTATCTGATTTCATTAAATCTTCATGATTTAATTTTTCTATTTCCTCTAATATTTTGTCTGGTAATTTCTTTTTACTTGGAGACATATAATCTTTTACAATTAACAATTCCTCATTTTCTAGGTCGCCAACTAATTCTTTTAATTGAATTTCTAATAATCGTCCCTCATCACCTAATTCAAAAATGGCTCTTTCAACTTCTTCTACCATTTTTCTTACCATTTCAGCTCTTTGTATTGATATTATCACATTTTCTAATGTAACTATATCATTAAATTCGTATTCATTTAATAGACTCAACTTGCTGTCAAATACTTTTTTGTATTTTTCAACTGTTTGCAGTGCTTGATTTGCCTTTGAAATAACTTTTGATGTATCTTCTAATACATATCTTTCATTTCCTTTAAATATTGTTATAATACTTCTTCTTTGTGAAATGCTTATTACCAAAGCTCCTGTTTGCTTTGCAGTACGCTCTGCTGTTCTATGTCTTGTACCAGTTTCTGTTGTTATTATACTAGAGTCTGGAATAAGTTGTGTATTAGCATACAAAATCTTTTTAAAATCAGCACTTAAAACAATAGCACCATCCATTTTAGCTAATTCATATAATCTTGATGATGTATAATCTATGTCTAATCTAAAGCCACCATCTACTAAATCTAAAACTTCTTTTGTGTCGCTTATAACAATTAATGCACCTGTCTTTGCCTTTAAAATGTTTTCCAAACCATCCCTAATAGGTGTACCTGGTGCAATAAGTTTTAGAATTTCTGTAATCATCATACCCTCCTTGTCACTTTTGGGACACACTTTTATTTAAGTCCAACTGCTTTCATTGCTTCAATAACGTTGCTAACACCTATTATATCTAATTTGTATTTTTCTTTCAATAGTTTTTTGTTACTTTTTGGAATTATACACGTTTTAAATCCTAGTTTTTCTGCTTCTTTTAATCTTTTATCAATTAAATTTACTGCCCTTACCTCTCCTGTTAATCCAACCTCTCCTATTGCTAAAGTATCTTTTGGAATACTATAGTTTTTGAAACTTGATGCACAAACCAATACAATACCTAAATCAACTGCAGGCTCTATCAGCCTTATTCCACTTACCACATTTAAATATATATCTTGTGAACTTAAATTTAGCTCTGCTTTTTTTTCAAGTACTGCTACTAAAAGGGTTAATCTGTTATAGTCTATACCGTTTGCTGTTCTTCTTGGCATACCAAAAACTGTTGGAGTTGTTAATGCTTGCAATTCTATAAGAAGTGGTCTTGTTCCTTCCATACTTGCAACAACAATTGAACCAGCAGGATTATCTTCTCTTTCTGAAATTAATATAGAAGATGGATTTGCTATTTCTACCATTCCCTCATTTTGCATTTCAAACATTCCTACTTCATTTGTTGAGCCAAATCTGTTTTTTACACTTCTTAAAATTCTGTATGAAAAGTATCTTTCCCCTTCTAAATAAAGTACAGTGTCAACCATATGCTCTAACACTCTTGGCCCTGCTATATTTCCTTCCTTAGTAACATGCCCAATAATTATTGTAGTAATATCGTTGCTTTTACACACTCTCATTATTCTTGAAGTAATTTTCCTTACTTGGCTTACTGTACCAGCCGCTGATGATATATCTTCTGAATACATTGTTTGTATTGAATCAATAATAACAAGTTTTGGGCACATTTGTAATATATTTTCCTGTATTAGGTCTATATCAGTTTCTCCCAAGAACATAATATCCTCATTATTAATATTTAACCTATCTGCTCTTATTTTTATTTGCTCTGCTGATTCTTCTCCTGAAACATATAAAACTTTTCCTTCTCCAGACATTTTATTGCATAATTGTAAAATTAATGTTGATTTTCCAATACCAGGTTCACCACCAAGTAGCACTAATGAGCCCCTTACTAAACCTCCGCCTAATACTCTATCCAGTTCGCCTATTCCTGTACTTGTCCTTACTTTTTCTTTACCTTCTACTTCTTTTAACATTTTTGGAGTTGCATTTTTCTTACCTTTTTCTGCACTATTTTTATTTTCTTTTATTATCTTTTCTTCATAAAAACTATTCCATTCATTGCAGGCAGGACATTTTCCCAACCATTTAGCTGATTCATATCCACAACTACTACATACAAATATTGTTTTGTCCTTTCCCATTTTTCCCTCCTTTGTCACTTTTGAGATATTTCTTTTTGTGACAAGACGAACATTGCATGCGACCATCCTAATCCAATTACCCAATTGGATGTCATTGTTTTATTATCTACTTGCTCTGCCAATAGTCCATGTTCATTGCAACTGTTCACTACAAATTTTATACATTCTTCTGCTTTTTCTTTTTCTCCTTTTTGGTTATAATACATTGCCATCCATAATGTAGCTATTGGCCATGGATTTTGCCCTTCCATATAATGGTCTTGCTCAAATCTTAAATATCCTCCTGTATATGTTCTTAATGTTAAATTTATTTTTTCTATTGTATTATTAATCTTTTTTTCATCTGCTGAAAATAATTTAAATGGTTCTACCGCACCAAGTATACTTATGTCTGTTTTTTGATCATTCAAATTTCTTAATAATGTTTTTGTTTTTTCATCATACAAATTTTTTGATATATATTTTTTTAATTCTTCCATATATTTTCTTATATTTATTTCGTTTTTATGTATATTTTCAAGTTTTAATCTATTATTTGTATATTCTTCTTTTATATTTTCATATATTTCTAGCATACTATTGAATGCCCCATATATTGCGGCAAGTGAATATAAATGTACTCCTTCGTTCATTTCCCATATATCATAACTAATTGGTAGCTTTTCTCTTTCTTTTGTATGATATGTTTCTTCTATTTCATTTTTTACAACATCACTTTCATCTCTTGTGCCTAATATATTATCCATATAAATAAATAGAAACCTCGTTGCCTTTTCACACATTTTTAATGTATCTTTTAAAAATTTTATTTCTTTTGTCTTTTTGTAGTGTTCATTTACACCATATATTACACTTGCTGTTTCATCTATTTGATATCCCCAGCATGGAGCCAGCTTACCATCTGTATAAAATCTTTGCTCCCACATTCCATTTTCACTTTGTGTATTTTTGCAAAATACTTTATAAAACTTTTCGGTTTCCTTTGTCATATTTAATATGTCTAATGCCCTTGTTACAAACACTGCATCTCTTGGCCAGCAGTATGCATATTTTCCACACTTTGTGATATTTTCGTCCACTTCTATTGCTGCAGATATTCCGCCAACTTCTTGATTTGTTAATAATGGAAATAACAATATTGTTCTTTTGTATACTTTATTTAATTTTCTGTTAAATTCTGTGTCTTCTTCTGGCATCTGTAAAGTATCATGGTCTTTAACATATTTTCTCCAATATTTTTTTACTGTTACTTCTTCTTTTTGTGCATCTATTTTTTTTATTGCTTTTATCTGTTCTTGTAAATCTATTTCATTTTTATTTTCTATTATTGATATATACACAACTAATTCTTTTATTTCATTTGGCTTTAATAAACCAATATTATAGCTTATACTAGAGTCTGGCGACATTCCTATATAATCTTTGTCTGCTATTTCTCCACTGTTTATGTTATTTTTAGTATCATTTAATTGATAACTTAACATTTCTTTATTTGACGTTATGCAAAATGCTGTATTGTGTGTATATTGTATTAATGTATTATCTTTTACAACTGCTCCTACCATATTATTATAGTCTGATAACAACTTTGAGTGTATCAAAAAATTCACATTTAATTCTATAGAATTCTTATTTTCAAATGTATATTTTTTTACTAATACACTATTTTTTAGTAATACAAAATCAGTTTGTGTTATTTTTAAATTAAAATATGTGTTTTTAATTTCGGTATTTAAAATATTAGTATCTTCTGTATAATACTGTTGATACATATTGTTAATGTCTTGATGTAAATATATAATCCCAGAATCGTTTATTTTTACTCCTGTTTCAAAGTAATCTATAAATTGCATATAATCAGGTGAAGGATAAATTAGTCTTAGTAATTCACCATTCTTGGAATAGCTGGCTGTTATGTTTTTTCCACCTATTATAGCATCATTATAATATTTATTCTTCATTTGTTTTCCCCTTTAACTTTTTTCAACTATTTTCACTATTTGATTTTCTAATTCTTTTAATCTTTCTGCCAATTCTGTTATATCTTCTTCTTTTCTATCTTCTGACAAATACCCATCTTTTACAATTTCTTCCATGTCTTCTATTTCTTCTTTTAATGTTCTCATTCTTTCTAATATTTCTAATCTTACAAATTTCTTCTCATTTGGTCCTTCTACTCTATTTGTCATACTTACTTTTTCTTTTAATTCATATGTTTCTCCATATTCTGGAATTGTTACCGGTATATTTAAATCTTCTAATATTTTATTTTTTAATATAATCTGTCCTTCTGCTTCTCCATGCACTAAGAAAATATGTTTTGGTTTTATTGCATATGAATAAATAAAATTCATTAACCATTCTTGATCCGCATGTCCAGAATATCCTTCTATATATTCTATTCTTGCATTTACTGCAATTTCTTCTCCAAATATTTTTACTGTTTTAGCACCATCTACTATTTTTCTCCCTAATGTTCCTGGTGCTTGATATCCTACAAATAAAATTGTGCTATTAGGATCCCATAAATGGTGTTTTAAGTGATGTTTGATTCTTCCTACTTCGCACATACCACTAGCAGAAATAATAATTGAAGATTCATTTTTT
>ERZ779746.440-NODE-440-length-22114-cov-3.518700_pt1 | contig 22114 bp, 15 predicted proteins | sample MGYA00511888_ERZ779746 | MGnify/ENA primary metagenome ERZ779746 (study PRJEB29588, sample SAMEA1964695) | human gut metagenome | biome: human gut; feature: human-associated habitat; material: faeces | place: Denmark | collected 2008/2010 ... | reverse complement strand
CCGCAGGCGGCGCCGGAATGGGCGGCGGCATGTATTGATGAAGCCGCGCTGCCCAAACCATCAATAGATTATATTGCTGAGCGAATGAAATCCGGATCATAGCGGAAGGATTTCATTCGCTTTCCTTTTTTTCCGCTCCCCATTGCGGCGGGGAGGCAGGCTTCAAGAATGGAGGCAGTTATGAGCGGTCCCGTAAATACGATTGAATTATTTGTAAAGAAGGATAAGAATCCGATGGTGCCGTTTGTGAAAGCAGGATTTTATGCGCTGGCCGTCGGACTGTTTATTTTTTTGTACTGGGCTGCCGGAGTGGTGGCGTTCTTCCCGCTCCCGTTTTTTTTGTTCGGCGCTTTTATATGCGCGCGCCAGTATGGAATCGCCAATGATTTGGAATTTGAGTATTCCTTGTCTGCCGGTGTGCTGAACATCGATAAAATTATGGCGCAGACCCGCAGAAGGCATGTGGTTACTGTGGCTGTCCGGGATATCCTTGCCTTTGGCAGGGCGGGAGATGACGCGGCCGCGGCTTCGGAAAAGCAGGCGCAGAAAATCCTGTACTGCGGAAAGAACGACGAAAATCCGGATGCCTATTATTTTACCTGCAGCTACGAGGGAAAGGGCGTACATATGTTTGTTTTTGAACCGGATCAGCGCATGCTGAGATCCATGGGCGCACAAAACGCCGCGGTTCTGCGCTGTATCGGGCATTGCTGCAGCTCGGCGGCAGGTTCCATTTGACAACCCAAGTATTTAACATTATAATACCATATTAAAATTACTTAAGGAGTGACGGCAGTGGCCTTTATCTACAGCGAACCATCCTACACATTCAGCGAATACCTACTATTGCCCGGACTGACAACAAAAGACTGCACCAGCAATCAAGTATCGCTGCGGACCCCTATCGTAAGATTTCGGAAAGGGGAAGAACCTTCGCTTTGTATCAACACACCCATGGTATCGGCGATTATGCAGGCGGTATCGGACGATAAAATGGCGATTGCCCTGGCAAAATGCGGCGGGCTTTCTTTTATTTTTGTTTCACAGCCCATTGAGCAGCAGGCGGAAATGGTTGCCCGTGTAAAAAAGTACAAGTCCGGTTTTGTTGTAAGCGATTCAAATTTGACGCCTGAACATACGCTGAAGGATGTACTGGAGCTGAAACAGCGCAAGGGTCATTCCACCATTGCAATCACTTCGGACGGCACGCCGTCAGGAAAGCTCCTCGGTATGGTTACAAGTCGGGATTATCGTGTCAGCAGAATGGATACGGATACAAAAATATCTGCGTTTATGACACCTTTTCAGTCGCTGATTTTTGCCAGAGAGGGAATCAGTTTAAAGGAAGCCAATGATATCATATGGGACCATAAGCTGAACTGCCTGCCGATTATAGACGAAGAAAACAATTTAAAATATTTCGTTTTCCGCAAGGATTACGATTCGCATAAAGAAAACCCCCTGGAACTGCTGGATCAGGAAAAACGCTATATGACCGGCGCCGGTATCAATACGAGAGATTATAAAGAGCGCGTGCCGGCCCTTGTAAATGCAGGCGTGGACGTGCTGTGCATTGATTCCTCTGAAGGATATTCCGAATGGCAGAAGGATACGCTTGATTATGTAAAGACAACATATAACGGCGCGGTAAAGGTAGGCGCGGGAAATGTGGTGGATGCGGAATCCTTCCGTTATTTGGCTGACGCAGGAGCGGATTTTATCAAAATCGGCATCGGCGGCGGATCAATTTGCATTACAAGAGAACAAAAGGGCATTGGCCGGGGACAGGCAACCGCAGTGATTGAGGTTGCACAGGCGCGGGATGCATATTTTAAAGAAAAAGGCGTATATATTCCTTTGTGCTCCGACGGCGGGATTGTCCATGACTACCATATCACGCTGGCATTGGCCATGGGGGCGGATTTTGTTATGCTGGGCAGGTATTTTGCACGCTTTGACGAAAGTCCCACGACAAAGCTGAATATCAACGGAAATTATGTGAAGGAGTATTGGGGAGAAGGCTCGAACCGTGCCCGAAACTGGCAGCGGTATGATTTAGGGGGCGCCGCGGGGCTCTCTTTTGAGGAAGGCGTGGATTCCTATGTACCGTATGCCGGTGCTTTGCGGGATAACTATGATATTACCTTGGGAAAGAGCAAGACTACCATGTGTAACTGCGGCGTCCGGTCTATCGCGGAGCTTCATGAGAAAGCGAAGCTGACCCGCGTTTCTTCTACCAGCATTGTAGAGGGCGGCGCGCATGATGTTATCTTAAAGGATAATAACTACGTAAATTTTAAATAATGACGGCTGCGGGGCGTTTTACGCATACCGACGGCTGCCCAGAGCGGAAGAATGGAGGTCTGTATCATTATGTCACAAAAAGCAACGCATTTGACGAAAGAGGGCCTGCAGCGTTATCAGGAGCGTCTGCAGTATCTGAAAGGTACGAAAACAATGGAGATTGCCAAGAGAATCGAAGTTGCAAGAGGCTTTGGCGATCTTTCCGAGAACTCCGAGTATGATGACGCAAAGCGGGAACAGCTTGACAATGAAAAAGAGAAAAGGCGCATAGAGGAGATTCTGAAAAATTATATCCTTATTGACGAAGAGGATCTGAATACGGATACGGTAAAATTAGGACAGCTTGTGGTGCTGTACGACTATGAATTCGACGAAGAGGTAGAATATTATTTAGTAGGATCCACGGAGGCAAACCCGCTGGAACAGAAAATTTCCAATGAATCGCCGGTGGGCAAAGCAATCCTCGGACATAAAAAAGGCGAAGAAATAGAAGTAGAAGCCATAGACGGCAAGCTGAAGTACAAAATTGTCGATATCCGGCTGCCGGAAAAGAATGCATAATACCCCGCATAAATAGATCATTGGATTACCGCATGACTGCAAGGAAGGAGATTACGATTTGAATACCGAAACCCAGAACACACCGGAGGATACGCTTGATCTCAGCGAACAAATGATGATCCGCCGCAATAAGCTGACAGAGCTGAAAGCAGCGGGGAAGAATCCTTATAATATTACGAAGTTTGATATATCCCATTCATCCGGAGAAATTGTGGCCGGATTTGAGACCTTGGCAGAGCCGGCCCATGATCATACGGCGTCTGGAGGCGCCGAATCGAATGCTGAGGAACCGCCGGTGGTTTCTGTTGCAGGCAGAATTATGCTGAAGCGGATTATGGGAAAGGCCAGCTTCTGTCATATTCTGGATAAGGATGGCCAGATTCAGGTTTATCTGCGCAGCGACGCGGTGGGACAGGACGCGTATCAGGATTTCAAAGCGTATGATATCGGTGACATCATTGGTGTTACGGGAACGGTATTCCGGACCAAAACCGGTGAAATATCAGTCAAAGCCCGCAGTGTAAGATTGCTTTCAAAGGCGCTGAATCCGCTTCCTGAGAAAAGACACGGCCTGAAGGATGTGGATCTGCGCTACAGACAGCGTTATCTGGATCTGATTGTCAATCCTGAGGTGAAGGATGCTTTTGTAAAACGTTCGCGCATCATCAAAGAGATCAGAAATTTTCTGGACGGACGGGACTTCATCGAGGTTGAAACGCCTGTACTGCGTAATGTGGCGGGGGGCGCGGCGGCACGGCCGTTTATCACGCATCATAATACCTTGGATCTTGATATGTATCTGCGGATCGCGCTGGAGCTTCATTTGAAGCGTTTGATTGTGGGCGGCTTTGACCGCGTCTATGAAATCGGACGCGTATTCCGGAATGAGGGGATGTCTCCGAAGCATAATCCCGAATTTACGCTGCTGGAGCTGTATCAGGCTTACACGGATTATAACGGTATGATGGAAATTACGGAGAGTCTGATTCGGCATGTGGCAAAAGCAGTGCTCGGCACGGCAGTGATCCGGTATGGGGAAACGGAGATTGACCTGGAAAAGCCCTTTGCGCGCCTTTCTATGAGTGAAGCCGTAAAGCAGTATTCCGGAGAGGATTTCAGCTGCGTACAGACTGTAGCGCACGCGCGGAATTTAGCGGACAAGCACCATATTGCATATGAGGAAAGACACGGAATCGGCGATATTCTTAATCTGTTCTTTGAATCCTATGTGGAAGCGCATCTGATCCAGCCGACCTTTATTACCAATCATCCTGTAGATATTTCCCCTTTGGCAAAACGCATGCCGGAGAACCCTTTGTATACGGAGCGATTTGAATTATTTATGATTGGCCGCGAACATGCCAATGCGTTTTCCGAACTGAACGACCCCATTGACCAGCGGGAGCGCTTTGAGAAGCAGGCGGCCCTGAAGGCTGCAGGAGATGAGGAAGCCACGGATGTGGATCATGATTTTCTGAATGCCTTAGAATATGGCATGCCCCCTACGGGCGGCCTAGGGATCGGCATTGACCGGTTGGTGATGCTGCTGACCAACGCCCAGTCGATCCGAGATGTACTGCTGTTCCCGACAATGAAACCCTTAGATTGACCGAAACGCGAAAAAGCCCGTAATATCAAGGGTTTTCGGACACAGAGGAAGCGAAAAACCTTACACCTTACACCAAACTTACACCAATCGATGTAGGAAAACGTGCAGAGGCAAAAAAATCGCATAATTTCAAAGCGTGAATGGGCGATTCCCTTTCGGGGTCGCCCGTTTTTTTGTAAAAAAACGAAAAAATCCCTTGACCTGTACGCAGCGTACACGCTTATACTGTCATCACAAGGAGGTATTAACTATGCTGTTGAATGAAATTGCAAAAGAAACCGGAATGACAAAGCGTGCTGTCAAGTATTATGAAGAAAAAGGGTTGTTGTCAGTGCATAAAGACGGCAACGGTTATCGTAACTACTCCCCGCAGGACGTGGAGACATTAAAAAAGATTTCAGTTTACAGAAAGCTGGGTATTAGCATAAAAGACATACAAAGTCTTTTGAAGAGTGGCGACAAAAGCATTCTTCTTCGTATTTATCAGGAAAAAATGCGGGAAAGCGTTTTATTTGAGGCAGAATGCGAGGCGTTAAGGCAATTCATAGACGATGGCAATGCCGACAAGGCAAATGAGTTACTTGATTATCAAACCGTCGAAAATGCGATTGAGTCTTTGTTGCCGGGTAAAGGGTGGTCAGATTATTTCAAAAGCCACTTCAAGCCATTCCTCAATGTAAGATTGCAGACTCAGGAACAGAAGCAAGCCTTGCAGAATATATTGAAATATTGCGATGAGACCACTTTGAAAATACCTTTTCTTATGCGAATAGGTGTGAAGATAGCAAGCGGGATTACTCAGGATACAAGAACCGCAGACGAGATGACGGCTTATTATCGCGATATGAGCGAAAGCGAATACCGGCGATTGAGAGAACGGGTAATAAAAGGGGTTAAGTTGAAAGCCGGAATTATGAAGTATCACCCGGCGTTTGTCGCTCAGAGAAAAATGCTGAAAGAGTTGCAGGACAAAGGATACAACGATATATTCATTCCCAACCTTATTGCTCTGTCTCCGCCTTATGCGGAGTATAAAAAAGCATTGGATAAGGTGAACGAAAGATTATGCAGGGAACTTGGTTTGTACTATGACAGCAACTACAACTTAGTTGTAAAATAATGAGAGTAGAATTGCTGTATCTTGAAATGAGCAGAAGGTCGATACACGGCAATTCGTATTCTACTTGATTAACCTTTGAGAAAGGAAGAACCCTTCTCAAAGGTTATTTTTTTGTTTCTCCCCATATTCGCAAACTACCCCAATTACCCTTTCCTCAATATAATAAATGCAAAACAGAGAGGAAGGAGCGGTTTTGCTATGAGTAATAGTTTGGCGAAAGTACATCCGGAGCTTGTTTCGGAATGGGCGGAAAGGAACTTTCCGCTTACTCCTGATGATATTACATATGGCTCAAACAAGAGAGTTTGGTGGAAAGGGAGTTGCGGTCACGAATGGCAGGCGAGCGTGAAGGCTCGTTCCAAAGGCGAAGGCTGCCCCATTTGTTCGGGAGCAAGGGTTGTTGCAGGTATTAACGATTTTGCTACCATAAATCCGAGACTGGTATCAGAGTGGTCAGAGAAAAACACGATTAAGCCAACAGAGGTTACTGTCGGTTCTCACAAGAAAGTGATATGGAAGTGCGAACACGGACACGAATGGACGGCTACTGTCAAAAGCAGAACAATCAATAATACAGGCTGCCCGTACTGTTCTCATAATAAGGTTCTTGCCGGATTTAACGACCTCGCCTCGCAGTTCCCGCAGATAGCCGCAGAATGGTCGGATAGAAATTATCCGCTCCTGCCTACTATAGTTACTGCTTTTGCAAACAGTAAGGCTTGGTGGAAATGTAAGGATTGCGGACACGAATGGTACACCCTGATTTCCACACGCTCAGGCGGAAGTAAATGCCCGTATTGCAGCGGATATACCCTGTTGAAAGGATTTAATGATTTGGCGACTACTCACCCACAGATAGCCGAAGAATGGTCTGAGAAAAACTTTCCGCTGACGCCGGAAACAGTAAATCACAAATCAAGATTAAATGTCTGGTGGAGGTGCAAGACCTGCGGGTATGAGTGGAAGTCGGTTATCAACGCCCGTGTGAAAGGAACCGTCTGCCCTGTTTGCGCCGACAGAGCCGTGCTTGCGGGGTATAACGACTTGGCTACAACGGATAAGGAACTGTTGAGTGAATGGGATTATGAGAAGAATAATATCCTACCCACTCAGGTATCGAGAAATTCAATGAGGGTGGTATGGTGGAAATGTTCTCTCGGTCATTCTTGGCGAGCTAAGATAAGCGACAGAACAATCCTCAAAACAGGCTGTGCGGTCTGTGAAAAAGAATATAAAAGCGTATTCCCTGCATTGGCTGTCAACTACTACGCAAGTAAAAAAGGAATGAGAGTTCAGCTCGGCTCGGATAAGCTTTTGGGAATACCGCTTGAAACATATATCCCCGATGAGAAGCTTGCCGTTGAATGGTCTAACTCCACGGAACAGATTGAGATACTGAAAGAACATCTTTGCCGACAGCGAAATATCACCCTGATAAAAATCCCGTTCAAGAGGCAGGAAACATACATAGATTATGCCGAGAGAATAAAGGCAGCTTTCAGAAAGCTGCATATCTTTATCGCTTCCGATACGAAAAGAGATACACAGATAATACGCAGTACATTTACAGAGTGGAGAAAATCAAACTGAAAATCGAATAAGAAAGACTTACATTGCCGTCTGCTTCACCGCCGAAGCAGGCGGCTTTTTTGTGCCTGAAAAAAATTTTTTGAGAAATTTTTGAAAAAGGGTCGATTTTGGGTGTCCAAAACGCACCCCCTTGTCCAAATAAGTGAGAGGACAATTTGAGCCACGGTTCAAAACCTCTCGATTGACCCTTGAAAATTGAATAAGTCATTCACTAAGAACTTCAATTCCGATGATAGCTACCTTAACGGGTACGCCGAGACCCTCTCGCTGTTAGAGGCTTAGCGAGAACTCCCGTTATGAGTGCCGGATTGCCACCGGCACGGCGATGACAGTCGGAACTACAATGGTACTTCCCTACGGGGCTGGCGGAGAACCCGGCAGAGGTGAAACTCCTATGAGGCGGATAAGCAGTCCGCTACTTAGTGACTTCCCAAAAGCAGACAGCTTGGCGAGGGGTGTTGAGAACAAATATTGCCCGACCGGTTAGGAAATGAGCCGGTCAAGTACATAGCCATACTGCGATGGCTATGAATTTACGAAAGGAGGACGCACAAAGTGTCGAACTGCAAAACGATTGCAATATGCAATCAAAAAGGCGGAGTTGGAAAGACGACCACTACGGTAAACCTCGGCGTCGGTCTTGCAATGCAAGGAAAGAAAGTCTTGCTCATAGACGCAGACCCACAGGGCGACTTAACCACCTGTCTCGGTTGGCAGGATACGGATAACTTGGGTATCACGCTTGCAACGAAACTCACAGATGTCATAAACGAAACGATGAATGACCCTACGGTCGGTATTCTGCACCACGACGAAGGTGTTGACCTTGTTCCGGCAAACCTTGAGCTTTCAGCAATGGAATTTAACCTTGTCAACGCAATGAGCAGAGAAACAGCCTTGAGAAATTATCTCAGCGAAGTGAAGGACAAATACGACTATATCCTTATAGATTGTATGCCTTCTCTCGGAATGGTAACAATCAATGCTTTATCTGCGGCAGACAGCGTTATTATCCCTGTTCAGGCTCAGTATTTACCGGCAAAAGGAATGACGCAGCTTGTTCAGACCATTTCAAGAGTAAAGAAGCGTATCAATCCGGGCTTAAAGATTGACGGTATGCTTCTCACTTTGGTGGATAGCCGTACCAACCTCGCCAAAAGCACGGTAGAAGCTCTGAGAGAGAACTTCGGTAGTCAAATCAAGATGTATAGAACATATATCCCGATTGCCGTAAAAGCCGCAGAGACTTCTTCCAAAGGCAAGAGCATTTTTGCCTACGAACCCAACAGTACGGTGTCAAAGGCGTACACCGAATTTACAAAGGAGGTGTTAGCCGATGGCAGGAAGAAAGAGCGACTTCACTCTCACGAAGCTCGATGACTTATTCTCAACGCAGGAACAGAGAGATGAAGAAAAGCTTTCAAAAATCCGAGATATTCCCTTGACTGAAATTGACGATTTCCCTGACCACCCTTTTAAGGTGCGTGATGACGAGGATATGGCACAGCTCATTGAGAGTATCAAGGAACGAGGGGTTATTACTCCGGCGACGGTAAGGCAGAAAGAGGACGGCAGATACGAACTCATTTCAGGACACAGACGAAAGCGAGCCTGTGAGCTTGCCGGGTTTGATACGCTCCGTTGTGAGGTCGTTGAACTGAACCGAGACGAAGCCACAATTTTAATGGTTGAGAGCAACTACCAAAGGTCGCAGATACTTCCCTCAGAAAAAGCATTCGCATATAAAATGAGAAGCGAAGCAATGAAAAGACAGGCAGGCAGACCCGGCAAAGAAAATTCATCCCCAGTGGGGATTGATTTACGAGGAAAGCAAAGTCTTGACTTAATGAGCGAAGAATGTGGCGACAGCAGAAATCAGATTCACAGATATATTCGCCTTACAAATCTTGTTCCCGAACTGTTGGAATATGTTGACGAGGGGCGAATTAAAATGCGACCGGCGGTTGAACTGTCTTTTCTCGATGAGGACAGCCAGCGTGATGTGGTTGATGAAATCGACCTGAACGACGCAACTCCGTCCCACGACCAAACAATCCGTATGCGAAAGTTCTTTGAGGAGGGCAAACTCACAACCGAAGCAATCCAAGCGATTATGTCGGAGGAGAAGCCAAACCAAAGGGAGAAAATTGTTTTGAGGGGCGACAGGGTTCGACAGCTTATCCCAAAGAATATTCCCATAAGCCAAACAGAGGATTTTGTGTGCAAGGCATTGGAGCATTACAACAAGTTTCTGCGAAGCAGAGCCGACCGTGACAGCCGATAGCCTTCCCCCCTTTCTCACACTCTAACCCCTATATACCGGCTATTAACCTGCTGAAAAAATATACTCTATCTCCCTTGAGTATATCTATCTCTCATAACATATAGCTGTCTATAAAAGGGTTCGCACATTTGGAGCAAAAGCAAAATGTCTGCTACGATAGAAAGTTTAGCCAATCGCACCTTTGATGTTTTTTGCCTGATTGAGTACGATTAAGGCGAAAGGAGCGATGGATATGAAAAACAGGCTAATACCTTGTGTTCTTGCCTGCCTGATGATTTTTCTCGTAGGTTGTAACGGTAACACAGCCAAAGAAGCTGCACAGGAGATAACGAAAACAGAGACTTCTTTTCCGGCTGGTAATACCGAAACAAACTCTCAGGAAAAAACGGCAGAAGAACCGGAAAGCACGACAGTTCAGGAAGAAACACCGATTACGGCAGAAGAAAGCCAATCAACCGCAGAAAGTCAAACGGTTGCGACGGTTCAGACAAAACCGGCGGAAGAAAAACCGGCTGAAACTCCTGTAACTGAAAAGCCAAAGGCAGAGCCACCGAAGCAGACAAGCACGCAGGCTGAATCCGAAAAACAAACGGAGCAGCCGAAAGAACAGACAACTGCCGAACCAAAGCCGACTGATAAGCCGACTGAGAAGCCGGCAGAACCGAAACCGACAGAGCAGCCTAAGCAGACATTTGATGTCAGCCCTTATGTAAGTTACGCAAAAGAGTATGCGGTAAGCATAGGTCTTTCTCTTGACAGCACGGCGACAGAATGTTGGGACAATCCCATATCCGCAAATCCAAACCGAAGCGGTATCAAGTCTGATATTGAAAGCAGACTGAACCGATACAAGAACAGCGAGGGCTTTGCCGCTGTGTGGATATGGACAGAAAAGCTATCCGATACGGAGTACAACATCTATATCGGCTACTGCTAAAACATAATAATTTTAAGCAAACGCACTGAGTAAAATCGGTGCGTTTTTGCATTTCAAGGAGGAAAACGCAATGGTTAAAACAAAATTCAAGAAAGCCGTTTCGCTTATGTTGGCGACGGTTATGAGCCTTACTGCTTTTATGGGCATTGGGGCAACGACAGCCTTTGCAGCCGTAGGAGAAAAAGCCGATGTGTACCTCGTCGATTATCCCCGAAGCGGAGATACCAATAACAACGGCGAATGGGGACACGGCAATCTCAACTATATGAACGGTTGGAAAGGCTTGTCCACGAAATATACGGGACTTCGTGCAATGGGTTCGTATTCGGGTAATATCGCCTACTGTATTGAACCGGGTACAGGTCAGCGGACTGGAGATACTCTTACTGAAAAGGACGAGAACTTCTTTAACAACATCAATCCGAACGGTACGATTTCCGGTGATGACATTCGCCTGCTTATCGGTCGTATCTTGCAGTATGGCTATCGTGGAGGTATTTCGACAAGCTGGAAGTCGCAGAATGAAAGCGACGCAAATTGTATCGCACACGCTTATGCCACTCAGATTTTGATTTGGGAAACGATTGTCGGCGAAAGAGACGCAAGCTTCAATCACGTTTCTACCGGCGGGTATAATGCAGTGCTTGAATGTGTAAGCTCTGCACATCCACTCCGCAGTAAAATCTTGTCTTACTACAACAGTATGGTAACAAGTGTTCAGAATCACACCAAAGTGCCGAGCTTCTGCACAAGGTCAAGCGGTTCTGCAAAGGTAAACGAGCTTGAATGGAACGGAAGCAAGTATGTTGTTACTCTTACCGATTCAAACGGTGTGCTTGGCAACTATAACTTCTCGGCAAATATTGACGGTGTTTCTTTCTCCGTCAGCGGAAACAAGTTGACTGTATCAATGGATACTGCACCGAGCAAAGAATTTACCATCACAGCCACAAAGAAAAACGGTGTCCGCAGAGGTGTAGTTGTATGGTCTGATGGTATCCACCAGAATGGCAACGGTATTCAGGATGTGGTCACTTATGCTCAGGAGGTCAGCGACCCTGTCAGCGGCTTTGTCAAAATGAAGGTCAGCTACGGCTCTTGTCAGATTGTAAAGACAAGTGAGGACGGAAAGGTTGACGGCATTCAGTTTACCATCAGCGGTAATGGCGTCAATCAGACTGTCACAACTGCAAACGGCGGTAAGTTCCAGCTTGATAACCTTATGCCCGGTGTTTATACGGTCACAGAGCAGTCTATTGACAAATATGTACCGCAGGAAGTTCACAGAGTAACTGTTGTTGCCGGTCAGGTGTCTAAGGTCAATTTCAATAATGTCCTCAAGAGAGGAAATCTTCAGGTCATCAAATCTTCCGAGGATAATCTTGTTGAGGGCGTTACTTTCCACCTTTACGGCACTTCTCTTGCGGGTATTGCCGTAGATGAGTATGCTGTGACAGATAAAAACGGCGTGGCAACATTTAAGGATGTCCTGATTTCAGGCACTACGCCCTACACCATCGAAGAAGTGGACACAGCTATCCGTTATGTTGTGCCTGAAAATCAGACCGCACCGATTAACTGGAAAGAGGTTACGACCCGCAATTTCACGAATATTCTCAAAAAGTTTTCCGTGACCGTAACAAAGAGCGACCGTGAGGAAGGAACACCACAGGGCGACGCTACCCTTGCCGGGGCAATTTACGGTATTTATAAAGGCGAAACCCTTGTGGACAAATATGTTACGGATAAGAACGGGCAGTTTACCACAAAGGAATATATCTGTGATGATGACTGGACAATCCGTGAAATCACGCCGTCCGAGGGTTATCTGCTCGACGGTACAATCCATAAGGTCGGTGCTGAACCGCAGCTTTATACGGTGGAACACAATCAGACAGCAAATGATGTTACCGAACAGGTTATGAAAGGCAATATCGCCATTATCAAGCACACCGATGACGGCGAAACAAAGATTGAAACACCGGAAAACGGAGCAACCTTTGAAATCTATCTGAAATCTTCCGGCAGCTTTGATTCAGCAGAGGAAGATGAAAGAGATGTGATTGTTTGTGATGAAAACGGTTTTGGTCAGACAAAGGATATGCCTTACGGCGTATATACCGTTCATCAGACCTCCGGTTGGGAGGGGCGTGAGTTAATGGACGACTTCGATGTGTTCATTTCTCAGAACGGACAGACCTACCGCTATCTCATCAACAACGCAAACTTTGAAAGCTATATCAAGGTGGTTAAGGTGGACGCAGAAAGCGGTAAAAACATTCCTTATGCCGGTGCTGGGTTCAAAATCTTTGACCCGGACGGCAATCAGGTAACAATGACCTTCACTTATCCTACTCCGACAACGATAGATATTTTCTACACCGATGCAAACGGACAGCTTGTTACACCGGAGAAACTGGAATACGGCAAGGGATATTCTCTTGTTGAGGTTCAGGCTCCTTACGGATATGTGCTTGACAGCACACCGGTGTACTTTGATGTGGCAGAGGAACATTCTTCCGATGAGGGTGGTATTACTGTGATTAAGGTCGATAAGCCTAATATGGCACAGAAAGGTACTGTCAGCATTGAAAAGACCGGCGAGGTGTTCTCAGGGGTAAATATCTCCGGAGAGGAAAACGCCGATGTGATTTATCAGCCTGTCTATGAAGTGAAAGGTCTTGCAGGTGCGGTTTATGAGATTACCGCAGCAGAAGATATTATCACTCCCGACGGTACACTCCGTTATGCAAAGGGTGAGGTTGTAGATACCGTAACGACAGATGAAAGCGGTCTTGCCAAGAGCAAGGAGCTTTATCTCGGAAAATATACGGTGGTTGAAATTACCGCACCGGAGGGTATGGTTATCAATAAGGAAGCACACGAGGTCGAGCTGACCTACGCAGGTCAGGAAGTAGCCGTGACGGAAACCGTTACCAGCTTCGTAAACGAGAGACAAAAGGTTACGGTAAGTCTTGAAAAGGCTATCGAAAAGAACGACATCTTCAATATCGGCAACGGCGATGAAGTGAAGAATATCAGCTTCGGACTTTTCGCCGCAGAGGAGCTTGTTTCCGCAAGCGGTACTTCTATCCCGGCAGACGGTATGATTGAGATTATCTCTCTTTCCGAAAACGGCAAGGCTGTTATCAAGACCGACCTTCCTTTCGGAAGCTACTATGTAAAGGAGCTTGCAACCGATGAGCATTATATCCTTACCGACGCCAAGTATCCGTTCACGTTCAGCTATGCCGGTCAGGATACCGCAAATGTTGAGATTGCGGTCAACGACGGAAAAGCGATTGAGAACAAGCTCATTTACGGTTCTGTCTCCGGTAAGAAGATTACCGAGAACGGCGAAGCACTGGGAGGTGCTGTAATCGGTCTGTTTAAGGCTGATGAAACCGAATTTACAAAAGAAAATGCTTTGATGACGGCTACCTCCCAAAAAGACGGTAGCTTTTCTTTTGAGAAAGTACCGTATGGAAACTGGATTGTAAAAGAAATCGAACAGCCTGCCGGTTTCGTGCTTGACGATACTTCCTATGAGGTTATCGTGTCCGAGGACGGTCAGGTTATCGAGGTTGAAATTGTCAACGAGTATGTTCACGGCAATATCAAGTTGACTAAGGTCGATGAAGATTACCCGGACAACAAGCTGACAGGAGCGACCTTTGAGGTTTACAAAGATGTAAACGGAGACGGCAAATTGGACGACGGCGACGAGCTTATCGGTACGCTTACTGAAACAACTACGGGTATTTATGAGATGAAGGAGCTTCTTTACGGAAAATACCTTGTAAGAGAAACCAAAGCACCGGAGGGCTTTGAGCTTGATAAGGGCGTGTACTCAGTTTTCATTGAAGAAGATGAAACTACCTACGAAGTAGAAAACAAAGCCGGCGTCGGCTTCATTAACACAGCTATGAAAGGAAACCTGAAAATCGTCAAGACATCTTCTGACGGAAAGGTTGAAGGTTTCACCTTCAGGGTAACGGGAGCAAACGGCTACGACCGTACCTTTACGACCAATAAGAACGGCGAAATCATTATCGAGGGACTTCGTATCGGCGATTACACCATTTCCGAGGTTCAGGATAGTGTTTCTGCTTCCTATGTGCTTCCTGCGGATAAGATTGCAACCGTAAAGGTCGGCTCTACTACCGTTGTGGAAATGCACAATGAGCTGAGAGACACACCAAAGACCGGAGATAACAGCAATGTGGGATTGTGGACGGCACTTGCGGGACTTTCTGCCCTCGGCATTGTAGGCACAGCCATTATTGCGTACAGAAAAAAGAAGAAGGAGGACAATGAGTAATGGACGCTAAAACAATCGTAGCAGTTGTATTAGTCGCCTTTATTATCGGCGGCTTTATCTTCTTGCAGATTAAGAACAGAAAGAAATAAGGAACACCAAAGTGGGCGGAGTGAAAACTTCGCCCACCGTTCTTTTACGGAGGTGCATTATGAATAAGCAAAAGACGGTTGACAGCAAGGTGCTTGCAATACTCAGAGAATGCCCCGAAACGAGGTATGACGATATGCAGCTTATCCTTTGCTATTACAACCGATACAGCTATATGAGAGTCGGAGATTTACCGCTTGAGGATATAGTCAACAACTATAAAAGGTACGGCTTTCCGTGCTTTGAGACTATCCGCAGAGCAAGACAGAGAGTGCAATCCCTGTTTCCCGAACTGTCAAGGCAGTGCAGTGGCTGCGACTGCGGAAACATCAGAATTGTGATTGAAGTAAGCTGAGGTGTGGATATGAACGAGGGAAAAAGAAAAATAGGTGAATACACTGTTCTCTGCTCGGTCAATGTGGGCGAAAAGGAAGTTATCTTGGCTTCCAAAGAGCAAAGTACAAACGGCGATAAATTTATGTGCGGCTTTGCAGAGAGAAACGACCTGTTTGAACTGTGTTCGGAATGTATGGTAAGCGATGACTATATCGAAATCGTACACCTTTTCGGAAGCCGTGTGGCAAATGAAGCGGAGCTTTTCAAGGAACAGGTCGAAAAACTGGATATTCCAATCTCACTCATAACGGAAGCCGACTGTATCCCCGACCACTATTCCAAAGACATCAACGGCAAAATCATAGCTATTGACCCCAAGGTATTAAAGCCCGAATTTCAGAGAGCCGACAGACAGCTCTACTATGTTACGGGAGGTTTCGGTGCGTCGGCAAACAGCCGTGGAAGTGCTGTGTTCTGCACAAATCTTCACACCGGCAAATCCACCCGATACGAAAGAATGGACGTTATGGGCGAGGTAAAGCCTGAGTGTCTGCCTGAATGGGCAAAGGAAAAGGCACAAGAGTTTTACACAAGAAGCGAAACAAAGACAAAGAACGATAAGGAGGACAAAGCAATGAAGGAAAAATTCACTTTTCAACAGAAAACAAAGCTTCTGACGAAACTGTTTGACGCAGGCTGCAATACCGAAAAGAAATTGCAGCAGCTTGATATGGAGAGCATTTTGAAAATTCCGGGTATCACTATTCCGGATATGAGCCTGATTATCGAGCTTCAGAAGCAGACCAAAGCCAATAAGCTGTTCTCTTATTTGGGAGGTGGCACTGATGAGCAGTCAGGAACAGAATGACCGCCATATCATTTGGAGCGACATTAGCCTTGACCTTGATGATTGGCGAGAGTCTTTGGAGGAACTGTATCCCGGATATTCCGATGATGAGCTTTACGACATTATGGTAAAATCCAATGCCGAAAATCTTTATGATGAACGAGTAAATCTCAACATTCAGCTTTCACAGCCGATTATCGTAATCGGCGACCTCGGCAGATGGAACGGCAGAGTGTCGGGCTACAAGATGATTGATTCCGGCAACATCAAGGATTGCCTTTATTCCGATACCGATTACACCGAATGGTATGTGGATAAGTACGGTGATCTTCGAGCCGACGCCGTTCATCACGACGGTACAAACCATTATCTTTACCGTGTATTCAAAGACGGTGTTACCGATACGCAGATTGAAAATCTGCAAGATAAAATCTATAACGGAAAAGCCACAAGAGCCGACATCACACGAGTTACCAAAAGGCTCGGCGATGACATTGCCGGAGTTTATGGTTTTCCTATTCCAAAACAAAGACAACCAAACGAACAAGCGAGGTGATGAAATTGGATTACAGAGTATTGACCGAAGCAGAGCGCAAATACACCTTCAGTCAAAGCCAGCAGCTCTCTATGCAGACCGGTCTTATCGGATATTTGAGAGCCGACTTCGGTTCTAACGGGAACGAGTTTTGGACGACTTGGAACGATTTCAGAAAAGACTTGAAAACCGATGAATTTAAGGCTGAATTTGATGATGTGATAAACGGATTGCGTGACGGCGATGTTTTGTCCGGCAGAAAGTCTATGTCCTCTTACTGTTATTCCACTCCCGACAGCTCCTTTAATGATGACCGCAACCACTACGGCATTCGTCTTGATACGGAAAAGTACAGTTATCTTATGAGATTTAACCCCAACAGGGGCGAGTACAATCTTTACTGCTATTGCTATCAGAAAGAGTGGCTGAACAACCACTTAAAAAATGCCGAGCGTGGTATCCGATTTATCGACCCGCACTATCAGGAGCAGTTTCGCATTGCGGACGGAGAAAAAATCTCAATCAAGCTCGGCGACGGCAAAACAATGGAGAGAACTTGCAGATATATCGACGACTACCATTTGGAGGTCGGCACAAATCTCTACCATATCTGCGAATTTGCCGAGCTTTGCGAGAGAAACGGTCATACCGTAGAACCAGCCGCAAAAGAAAACACGAAATCCGCAAAGGACAAACAAAAAACACGATAAGGAGGTGCAGACGAGGTGGCAAGAAAATTTGACCTGATTTCAGAGCTGTATGAAAGAACCTGTTTTGCAGTTACAGACAATCCGGTAAACTGGCAATCGTTTCTGAAAACCGCAGGCAGAAATTTCAGGCTCCGATTTGATGAACAGCTTCTCATTTATGCCCAAAGACCCGATGCAACAGCCGTGCTTGAAATCGAACGATGGAACGGTACTTTCGGTCGCTGGGTAAACCGAGGAGCAAAAGGTATTGCCGTATTTGAGGACGCAGACAGAAGCCGTCAAAGGCTGATTCATTACTTTGATATATCGGACACCCACGAAAGCCGACATTCCCGCCCTGTTCCTATTTGGGAGATGAGACCCGAATATGAAGCAGAAGTTATTGAAACACTTGAAAATACTTTCGGTGCGGTAAACGACACAACGAGTATTGAAAATGTCGTCAAAGAGAGCATTGCCAATGCCGTTGAGGACAACATCGCAGACTATATCTCCGACTTTATGAGTTTGGGTGCGGGCAGCGATATTGAGTATTTGTCTGCCGACGAAGCAAATGCCTTGTATTTGGAGCTTGTCAGAAACAGTGTATCATATATGGTTATGGCACGATTGGGACTGGACGCAGACAAGGTTTATTCTCCTGATGATTTTGCCGGTATTTCAAACTTCAATTCACAGGAAGTTCTCAATGCGGTGGGTATTGCTACAAGCGACATTGCAGAAATGGCGTTGCTCCCTGTCAGCAGAACAATCAGCACGCTCAGCAAGGAAAATCGCATAATTGATGAACAGGGGCAATCCGAATACAATAAAGACATCAAAGACGAAAGGAGTCAAAGCGATGAGCGAAATCACATACACGATGGTGGGAGATTACAATCTTCCGAACCTGAAGCTGCCGGAGCAGACGGAAGTGACTCTCGGCAGATGGTCGCAGATGAGGAGAACTTATCTGAAGGAACATCACAAAATCCTGTACTACAATCTTCTGACGAAAGGGATTCTGAACAGTCACTTGGCGGAGGTTCAGCAGAGAGCCAGCGAACTGGAGGAAACTCTCGTGAAGCAGATGGCACAGAAAGCCGGGCTGACGGAGCAGATGAAGGCGGGAGATATGATGAAATGGGTTTGCCTGATGAACAACATCAGGAACTCGGCACAGGAAATCGTGAAGAATCAGGTAATATTCGCTTAGAGTATTACGACAGAAACCACGAGGACAAGAGCCTGCCGTTTTTCGGTGGCGACGATACTATCCGAGAAATACTCGGTACTACCCCGCATTTGTCCGCTTCAAAGGAAGAAATCAAAGACTTCTATGAGAGAAATACGGATAATGCGACCCGTACCGAATATATCAAGGGTATTTTCAACAACGATTACACCCAGCTACCTTTAAGCGACGGCAGGCTTGTTGGATACAAAACATTTCAGAATGTCCTCCACTTGTGGGAAGGCGAATACGAAAACAGAACCGCTCAGAGTTTCTACGACTGGGGCGTTATCGCACAGCATTTTGAAGCAATGAGACTTTTGGGAGAATTGACCGATACAATGAAGCCGCTTCCGTCTATGGGTGGTCAGTTGACTCTCATAATGGGCAATCAGGCAGAGGAACAAAAAACCTCTGCCTTTACTTTTTCTCAGGAAATCATAGACGCAGTTCTCACTCGTGGAAGCGGAGTTTCCGAGGGTAAAATGCGTATCTATGAGCAGTTTGAAAAGAGCCTTTCCGCAAAGGAAAACGCCGACTTCTTGAAAAACGAATACGGTTGGGGCGGCTCTTACCCTGTCATCATCGGTGCAGGCATTGACGAACAGCACGACGGAAAAGGTATCACAATTTCAAAAGGTATCGGAAGCGACAAGCCACACATTACGCTTTCTTGGTCTCAGGTTGAAAAGCGTATCGGAGACCTTATCCGTATGGACAGATACTTAAACCCAAAGGAAAAAGAAAAGTACCCGGAATGGCTTGAAAAGCAGGAAGAAAGGCGAGCCGAGCTTGCAGAGCAGAGAAAAAACCGTGAGATACTCTCTACCGCACCGCCTGAACCTGAAAACAAAGAGGACGAACCGGAAATAAAGTATGAATATCTTCTCGGCGACAGCGTGTATATCGGGGCTTCTCAGTATGAGATTTTATCCTTTGACGAAAACAGTGTAATGCTATATGACTTCGATATGCCCCTATTCAATAAGGAGCTTTCAAGGGAAGAATTTGACCGAAAAGTGCGTGAAAATCCAATGAACGACCACTTGAAGGTCAGTGTGTTACCGGCAGAAGAAAAAGCCGTTACAGGCGAAAATGAAGCTCAAAACGATACCGAAACCGTACAGGATTTCATTCCGAAAACCGGTTATGACGACGCCTTCTTTATCTACCGGGACAATGAAAGCGTTACTTGGATGTACTATAACCCCGACAGCAATGCCGGAGGTCAGTATGTTACAAATACGCTTTCTTTTGACGAGATACAGCAAGCTGCACGGGAATATGACTCGACTGAGGATTTCTTTGATTACCTCGGCAGCATTGCAAATCAGGAGCTTGCCGATGTAGGTACTGAATGGTTTGAGGACGCAGACCGAGAATTTCACAGGACACCGGATTTGACCGACTGTACCTCTGCCACAATGGAAGCTCTTATTAAAAACACTGAAAGAGCTGATATGGTAGCAACAAATATCGGGAATGTACCGATTGAGGATTACAGAGAAATCGTTGCTACTCAAAACGGTTTTGACAGCTATGAGGAAATGTATAACGAGGGTGTTCGTATCGGCAACGGTTACGACAAAGAGCCTGAACCGATTGTTCCCGCTTGGGAGCAAAAGAAAAAGTCAAAGGTAAAGAGCTTTGACCTCCACCCGGATATTCCGATGTCCGAGCGACACAACTTTGACCTTGCCAATAATCAGGTTGAAGAAGTGAACAAGAAAGAGCGTTTCCACAGAAACTATGCAGCGATTAAGGTCTTGAAGGATTGTCAAAGCGAAAACCGTTTTGCAACACCCGATGAGCAGAAAATCTTGTCGAGATATGTCGGTTGGGGCGGTATTCCCGAAGCCTTTGACGAACGAGCCGGAGCTTGGCATACAGAGTATGCAATGCTGAAAAATATCCTGACGCCGGAGGAATATGCGTCGGCAAGAGAAAGCACACTGACTGCATTTTACACTCCGCCCGAAGTATCTACCGCCATTTATAAGGTGTTGGAACAGATGGGATTTCAGGAGGGCAACCTGCTTGAGCCGTCCTGCGGTATCGGAAATTTCATCGGTATGCTGCCTAAGTCAATGGAAAACGCAAAGGTTTACGGTGTGGAGCTTGATACCATTTCAGCCGGTATCGCTCAGCAGCTTTATCAGAAATCTTCCATTGCGGCACAGGGCTTTGAGGAAGTAAATGTTCCCGACAGTTTCTTTGACGGTGTTATCGGCAATGTGCCTTTCGGGGATTTCAAAGTATCCGACAAACGATACGACAAGTACAACTTCTTAATTCACGATTATTTCTTTGCGAAATCGCTTGATAAGTTACGCCCTGGCGGTGTGATGGCTCTTGTGACAAGCAAAGGAACTATGGATAAGGAAAACTCCAATGTGCGTAAATATATCGCACAGAGGGCGGAGCTTCTCGGAGCAATCAGACTTCCGAACGACACCTTCAAAGGCAATGCCGGAACAGAGGTTGTATCCGATATTCTGTTCTTGCAAAAGCGAGACAGGCTAATAGATATTGAGCCTGACTGGGTTCATCTTGACACCGACGAAAACGGTATAAGGATGAACTCATATTTTGTTCAGCACCCGGAAATGATACTCGGCGAAATGAAAATGGTAAGCGGTCGTTTCGGACCGGAAGCAACCTGTGAACCGTTTGAAAACGCCGCCCTTTCGGAGCTTTTGAACGAAGCTGCTTCAAACATTCACGGAGAAATCTCCGAATACGAAGTTGCCGATGAGCTGGAGGAAGAAGATAATTCTATCCCGGCAGACCCTACGGTAAGGAACTTCTCTTACACGGTTTTGGACGACAAAATCTATTTCCGTGAGAACTCCCGTATGTCCCCGGTGGAGGTATCGGCAACCGCCGAGAACCGCATTAAGGGTATGATTGGGATAAGAGATTGCGTCCGCAATCTGATTGAACTGCAAACCGAGGATTACCCGGACAGCGAAATCAAACAGGCACAGGAAAAGCTGAACACTCTGTATGACAGCTTTACAAAGAAGTACGGACTTATTAACAGCCGTGCCAATACTTCTGCCTTTTCCGACGACAGCTCCTATGCTCTGCTCTCTGCTCTTGAGGTCATCAACGAAGATGGCGAACTGGAACGCAAGGCAGATATGTTCTTCAAAAGGACGATAAAACCGCACAAGCCGGTAACGGAGGTTGATACCGCAGACGAAGCTCTCGCTGTCTCTATGGGTGAAAAAGCAGCCATTGATATGGAATATATGATGGAGTTGTCCGGCAAAAGTGAGGAAGAATTATTTTCTGACTTAAAGGGTGTTATCTTCTTAAATCCCCTTTATGAGTACGGCAATTCTTATGAGCCGAAGTATCTGATGGCAGACGAATATCTGTCGGGCAATGTGCGGCAGAAACTGCGGGAGGCAACAGCCAAAAGGTCTGCGACTCTGTATCCCGAAGATTACACCGTCAATGTGCAGGCACTTGAAAAGGTGCAGCCAAAGGATTTGACGGCAAGCGAGATTTCCGTAAGGCTCGGTGCGACTTGGATACCGCCCGAAATATTCCAACAGTTTATGTTTGAGTTTCTCGATACGCCACGCTATGCACAGTGGAATATCAAGGTTCACTACTCTCAGTTTACCGGAGAATGGAACATTGAGGGAAAGA
>ERZ779746.422-NODE-422-length-23073-cov-3.782779_pt1 | contig 23073 bp, 18 predicted proteins | sample MGYA00511888_ERZ779746 | MGnify/ENA primary metagenome ERZ779746 (study PRJEB29588, sample SAMEA1964695) | human gut metagenome | biome: human gut; feature: human-associated habitat; material: faeces | place: Denmark | collected 2008/2010 ... | reverse complement strand
GGCGTGGATGTTCAAGAAAAAAGGCATAATTGTCGTGAGCAAAGAAGCCGCTGATGAAGATACCCTCATGATGATCGCTCTTGACGCAGGTGCCGAAGACGTCTCGACAGACGGAGACGGTTTTGAAATTACGACGGCTCCTGAAGATTTCCTGACCGTTTCCGAAGCACTGGAAAAAGAAGGAATTGCCGTAGAAGCATCGGAAGTGACCATGGTTCCGGATAATACTGTTTCCCTTGAAGGCGATGCGGCGGACGTCATGAATAAGCTTACCGGTGAACTGGAAGAATTGGATGACGTGCAGGACGTGTACACCAACGCAGAACTTCCGGAAGATATGGAATAATAGAAAGCACAGGTTCAAGCCTGTGTTTTTTTGCGCAGAAAAGCGGAGTTGCCCTGGTGTCAGCAGATTTTGCTGCTGGCGGCACTAAAAAAGAATCCTTACGAATATTTTCATTCATAAGGATTCTTTTCATTTGCTTAGAAATGGTAATTCAAGCCGACACCGAAGCCGTCTTCGCTGGATGTCTTATCTCTGTCATAATAGGTATAGTTCACGTCAAGGTCGAAAGAGGTGGGAACGAGGCCAAGCCGGAGACCCACTTTATATTCTCTTTCCTCGGAAGATAATTTCAGTCCGCCATACGCATCAAGAGGACCTATGACATTTGTTCTTCCTTCCAGAAGTCCGTAAACTTTTGCGTCTCTGTCATAATAATTTCTGTTGCCTAAACCAAGGTATACATGGCCCAGTTTATACTTGGCGTAAATATCTGTTTCATTTCCGCCATGATTCCAGTGTCTGTATTCCGCACCGACAATAACTTTACTGACAGGCGAAATTTCGATATGGGTGCTGTGGATACCGTCTTTTGCTCCGTTGTAGCCATAGCCGACTTCCGTTTCCAGAACCGGTACGCCGGGAATCAGCGCCTGGGCAGAATATGCTCCGCTGAATACGGTAAGCACCGCTGCCGCGAATAACAATTTCTTCATAACAGTCTCTCCTTTCTGCAGATAATCTTTTCTCTATTATAAATCAAGAATAGAAAAAATTCCATCTATTATCTTATAGAATTTGGGCATGGGTTGGACAATCCAATTGCTCCCCTGATAAAAGGAACAGTTGTTTATGGAATGCAGGTGTCGTTCTGTATTATAAGGCAATCGCTCTTGCGAAATGTTCTTTCAGGACCTTGACGGATGCCTGGAGTTCTTTTTGCTCGTCATCTGTCAGATGCAGCTCAATGATGTCTTCCACGCCGTCTTTTCCGATTTTGACGGGAACGGAAGCGAAACTGTCTTTTATGCCGTACGGACCGTCAAGGTAAACGGAGCAGGGGAGGATCTTGTGTTCATTATGGTAAATCGCGCGGACCAGCTCTGCTGTCGCCGAGGTGACGCCGAATTCAGTGCAGCCTTTTGTCGTATTTTCGATATATCCTTCCTTGTGGACTTTGTCGAGAATGACTTCTTTGGCGTCCATATGATAAAGCTCCGGTTTTTCTGCGAGGAGTTCATCGATCGGTTTGCCGGCGACTGTTACATGGCTCCAGGGAATCATGGAGCTGTCCCCGTGTTCACCTAAGAGATAAGCGGTGAGGGAGCGGCGGTTTACTTTCAGCTGGGTAGACAGCTGCATCTGCAGCCGGGCAGAGTCGAGAGCCGTTCCCGAGCCGATGATTTTTTCCTTTGGCCAGTCCAGTTTGTACTGGAGGTATTCGGCGATAATATCACAGGGATTGGAAATGGAAATAATAATTCCGTCAAATCCCGATTCTTTAATGAGCGGAATAAATTCTTTGCTTGTGGCGACGGCGCTGTCCATCATGTCAAGGCGTGTCTGTCCCGGAAGACGGGGTGTGCCTGACGCATTGATGAGTATATCGGCATCCTTCATGTCGGCTACGGTGCCTGCGTACGCCTCAAAATGATGGGGCTGGTAACTTACTGCGTCCAGCAGGTCAAGTGATTCGCCATGGGCCTTGTCATTATTAATATCATAGAAAACCACTTCGTCAGCCAGTCCCTGCACTGCGAACTGGAGTGCCAAGTGGGAACCTACGTTTCCCGCACCGATGATGCCGATTTTTCTTGTTTTAATTGCCATTTCTTCTATCCTCCTGTTTCTCCTTCATGAATGATCATTCTTTTGGATCATAATTTAAACCAATTATACTCTCTCAAACCGGATGAGGCTACCTTCTTTTAGCAGCGGAGGAATATGTTTGGTGAAAAGGAGATGATTGCGGGAAATTGCAGGGCATGGCATAAAATATTCCCAGGCAGTCAAACGGATTACAAGGATATCGTTTTAAAATTTTTGACGATCAAAATTCTTTAGGTCATCAGCACATTCTGAATGATCTAATTACTCTATAATAAATTGATTACCATATGTTGTGTTTTGAAAATATATTGACACAATATATTGAATAGAATAATATAGATATACAAAATAACCGAAATAGAATCGGTGAAATAAAGAGAGGGTATTGATTATGGAACATTGGTATGACAATGAAATCAGCCGGGGTATCTTAGCGGCGAAATATTATCATGAAGGCGAGACGACGCCGCAGCAGTTCATCGACAGGGTGAGCTCCATATTTAAGGGGGATTTTCGTGAACGTATGAAAAAATACATCACAGACGGAGATTTTTCTCCTGCCGGAAGGACGCTTTATGCGGCAGGTTCGAGGGGCAAATTTAAAGTATCCATGTCAAACTGCTATATCCTGCCGTCACCGGAAGATAATCTGGAATCCATTTTTCATTCCAATTATGAAATTGCCCGTATTTTTTCCTATGGCGGCGGTATCGGTATCAATATTTCCAATCTCCGTCCTGCAGGAAGCCGTGTACATAATGTGGCACGTACTTCCACCGGTGCCGTTTCTTTCATGAAAATTTTTAATACTACCGGCGAAGTGATCAGCCAAAACGGCCGCCGCGGCGCGCAGATGGTGGGACTTAACTGCAGCCATCCTGATATTTATGAATTCCTCCATATCAAGCAAAATGAAGAAAAGCTGTCCAGCATGAATATCAGCATTCTTTTTACTGATGAATTTATGGAAGCTGTGCGGGACGATAAAGAGTACACCCTCCGTTTCCATGTAGAATCGACCGGTGAAAATATCGAAAGGACGATCCGTGCCCGTGATTTCTTCCGTGAGTTTTGCGAAACCCAGTGGGATTGGGGCGATCCAGGGGCGCTTTTTTCGGATCGGCTGAATGATTACCATCTGCTTGCAGGATATGATGAGTATCAAATTGAAATCACGAACCCCTGCGGCGAGTTCGGCGGCAACGCGTACAATGCGTGCAACTTGGGCAGCATCAATCTGTACAACATGATCGATGATAAATTCGGCAATGCACCGTCTTTGAATGAGGAAAAATTCAAGCAGGCGGTTTATGACGGCATTATTGCTCTTGACGAGATCGTCTCTTACGGTTATGAAACGCAGCCTCTGGATGAAAACAGGACCTGTATTGATGACTGGCGCTCTTTGGGGCTGGGACTCTTCGGCGTGGCCGATGCGCTTGTGGCGATGAAGCTGGCTTACGGAAGCCGGGAAGCAAGCGCATTTATGGAAAATGTGATGAAGATCATGCTCCTTTCCGCGCTCCGCTCTTCCTGTGACAGGGCAAAGATGAAAGGTACTTTTGGACAATACCGCCGGGAGGCGACAGAGAAATCGCCGATTATACAAATGGTAAAAGAATTGGACGGCGGTCTTTATGAAGATATCCGAACTTATGGTCTGCGGAACGGCACACTCCTTGCCATTGCGCCGACAGGAACCATTTCCCTTCTGATGGGAAGTTTTTCCGGCGGCTGTGAACCGCTTTACAAAATTTCTTATGAACGTTCCACACACAAGATGGAAGAAGTGAACGGTAGTTTCCGCGTGTATGCCCACAGTGTAAAAGATTTGCTCCGGTACCATCATCTGCCATTGACTTTGACGGATGATGAAATACGGGAAAAGTTCCCCTGGGTCATTGAAAGCCATGATATTTCCTTTATGGATCGTGTAGCTATGCAGGCGGTCATGCAGAAGTATGTGGATAATTCCATTTCCAGCACGGTGAATTTGAAAAATGACGCTACGCCCGAAGATATCTACGATATTTACCTGGCGGCATGGGAAAGCGGATGCAAAGGCATTACTGTTTTCAGAGACGGATGCCGCCGGGGAAATATTCTCGGCGTTGCCGCAAAGGAAGAAGAGAAAGCCGATGGACCAAAGCCGGCAGAAGGGCAGCCGGTTTGTCCCGAATGCGGCGGAAAGAATATCCGTGTGGAAGGCCATTGTGCTGCCTGCAGTGACTGTGGCTGGTCCGCCTGCAGTGTCGTGTAAATGAAATAGAACAGGAAGATTCCATATGAACCGGCGGGCGTTTTTGCACGGGAAAATGAAAGAAACTTTAGCGTTTCTTGTGAAATCAGACGCAGAATTATATAATTAAAGAAGACAAACCGGGAATCAATAGTGAATGAAAATGAAAAGACTGGAGATATAAGCTTTAGTAAGGAGAGGATTCCCGGCGGAGAGATTATCCGTAAACGGAAAAGGAGGACTCACTGATGAAAGGTTATGCAATGCTCAAAATCGGCTCTGTAGGCTGGGTTGAAAAAGAAAGACCGGTCTGCGGCGCTATGGACGCTATCTGTAAGCCGCTGGCTATCGCCATCTGCACTTCTGACGTACATACCGTATGGGAGGGTGCTGTCGGTGAACGGCATGACATGATTCTCGGGCATGAATGCTGCGCGGAAGTGGTGGAAGTCGGCGCGGATGTAAAAGATTTCAAGCCGGGCGACCGTGTTCTTGTTCCCGCAATCACCCCCGACTGGAATTCACTGGAAGCCCAGGCCGGATACGCGATGCATTCCGGCGGCATGCTGGCAGGCTGGAAATTTTCTAATTTTAAAGACGGTGTGTTTGCGGAATATTTCCATGTGAATGATGCTGACGGAAATTTGGCGCACTTGCCGAAAGAAATTAATGTGGTAGATGCGTGCATGCTCTCCGATATGGTTCCTACCGGATTCCACGGTGTGGAACTGGCCGATGTGCAGTTTGGCGATGTGGTGCTTGTCATCGGCATCGGCCCTGTGGGGCTCATGGCGGTTGCCGGAACGAATATGCGCGGCGCTGCCCGGATTATTGCCGTAGGCAGCCGCCCCGTATGCGTAGAAGCGGCAAAGAAATACGGAGCATCAGATATCATAAATTATAAAAACGGTCCCATTGAAGACCAGGTCATGCGGCTCACCGACGGCAAAGGTGTGGATCGTGTCATTATCGCGGGCGGTACGGTGGATACATTTGCGTCCGCAGTGAAAGCATTGAAGCCGGGCGGAAAAATCGGTTCTGTGAACTATCTGGGAAGCGGCGACAGTATCCGTATCCCCCGTGTGGAATGGGGAGTAGGCATGGGGCATAAAGCCATCGTTGGCGGACTTATGCCCGGCGGCAGACTCCGTATGGAAAAGCTGGGCGCCCTTGTGGCGGCAGGAAAACTGGACGTAAGCCTTCTTTCCACCCATGTATACGAAGGCTGGGATAAGCTTCCCGAAGCGCTTCAGATTATGAAAGATAAACCGGCGGACGTGATTAAGCCGGTAGTGGTTTTGGAAAGATAAGACAGAAATAAAAGGGACTGTTCCTCACAGGCAGTCCTTTTTGCTTGGGAAATTTTATATACAAATTAGAGTATATACTCATTGAGATAGAAATATATTTCTTAAAATGATTAGAAACAGATGGATGAATTTATGAATCACCGATAAAAACAGAACCGATAAAAGTGTTAATTTTATTTTCATGGTTCTTGTATCTTGTAAATGCATGAATAAACGTCTTGTGCTTCTGAAATCGGGATAGATGGTGATATATAGTATACTAATTCACAGGGAACATATATAATTAGGACATAAAAACGAGTACCGGGAATGGACAAAGGAGGTCAGAGCCTTTTGTCGTTCCCGGTATGGCACGGAAAGGGTCAGGAAGTGAATAAACTTAAATCTTATGCAGTTAATCAGCTGAAGGTTACGCGGAATACATTCCGTGATCCGATCATTGCGGCAGTCACGGTTTCTATGATTGCCGTGCTTCTTATTTTTGTGGTGTGGCCCCTACTGGAAGTCGTGAAGCAGAGTCTTGTGGATACGGCAGGCAATTACAGTTTCCAGGCGTATAAGAATATCTTTACGATGAAGGAAACATACAAGGCCTTTTGCAACACCATTATGCTGGCCGTCATTGTCGGTATTCTGGCGACGGTGATCGGGTTTCTTTTTGCCTACTGCACGTCCCACCTGCAGATCCGCGGGAAAAGAATATTTAATCTGATGGCGATGATGCCCATGGTGTCACCGCCGTTTTCTGTGGCATTGTCCATTATCATGCTTTTTGGTAGCCGCGGTCTGATCACTTACAATCTTCTCGGCTGGACGAATACAAATATTTACGGGCTGAAAGGCCTGATTTTTGTACAGACGATTTCTTATTTTCCTATCGCCTTTCTTCTTTTAGCCGGCATGCTGCGGTCTATTGACTCCTCTATTGAGGATGCGGCCCGTGATCTGGGCTCTTCTAAATGGCGTACATTCAGTACGATTACGGTTCCTCTTGTCCGTCCGGGGATTGCCAATGCGTTCCTTTTGGTGTTTATTAAATCGGTGGCGGATTTTGCGAACCCTATGGCTATCGGCGGGAATTTCTCCACACTGGCGACGCAGGTGTACCTGCAGGCTATCGGGAGTTATGATGTGCAGGGCGGCGCGGCGGTGGCCGTTGTCCTACTGGATATCGCCATGATTCTTTTCATTCTTTCCAAATACTGGGTGGAGAAAAAGACCTATGTGACCGTGCTGGGAAAAGCTTCCCGCGAGAGGGCGATGATTAAGGATCCCGCCGTAGTGATTCCGGTGGCAGGCTTCTGCTTCCTTGTGACTGCCGTGGTGCTGGCGATTTATGTCCTGATTCCGATTGCTTCTCTGATAAAAATGTGGGGCGTCGATTATTCATTTACTCTTGCCCATTACAAGTACGCTTTCGAAGTGGGACGGAATGCGATCCGGGATACTACGCTTCTGGCTGTTGTTTCCACGCCGATTGCCGGTATTCTCGGTATGGTTGTCGCGTACCTTGTGGTGCGGAAGAAGTTCATCGGCAGAGGCTTCATTAATTTTGCGTCGCTCCTCAGTATTTCCGTGCCGGGTACGGTTATCGGCATCGGATATATACTGACATTCAATGATTATCCTCTCCAGCTGACAGGTACGGCAATCATTCTTATTGCGGCGTTTGTCATCCGCGCGCTGCCTATCGGTATCCGTGCCGGTGTTTCCAGTCTGCAGCAGATTGACCCCGGTATTGAAGAAGCGGCGGCTGACCTGGGATCCAACGCAGGCCGCGTATTTACCACGGTGACGCTTCCTTTGATTAAAAGCGCTTTCTTTGGCGGTCTTGTGTATTCATTTATCAGAAGCATGACGAGCATCAGCGCGGTCATCTTCCTGGTGTCGGCCAAGTACAGTCTGCTTACTGTTCTTATTCTGGACCAGGTGGAAGATAACCAGTTCGGTGTGGCGTCCGCCTTTTCAACGATATTGATCTTGATTGTATATGCGGCCATTGTGGGAATCCAGCTTCTTCTCGGACGCTTCGGCTCCCATAATAAAGAAACGGCAAGTGAAGGAGAAATGTGATGGCAAAACAGGCAAGCATCGAATTGAAAAACTTAACAAAAGAATATGTGACGCATGAAGGAACCGGTACGTTCCTCGCGGTAGACCATATTAATGTAAATATAGGAAGCGGTGAATTTGTAACGCTCTTGGGGCCGTCAGGCTGCGGAAAAACGACGACACTCCGCATGATTGCCGGATTCGAATCTGTTTCCGGCGGAGATATCCTTCTGGACGGGATCCGGATCAATGAAATGACACCGGATAAGCGGGATTCTTCTATGGTATTCCAGAGTTATGCCTTATTTCCCCATTATGATGTGTATGATAATGTAGCGTATGGTCTTGTAAACAAAAAAATGGATAAGAAGACCATCAGGGAAAAAGTCATGCAGATGGTGGAACTTGTGGGACTGAAAGGGCTGGAACACCGTATGCCGAATCAGCTTTCCGGAGGCCAGCAGCAGCGCGTGGCTCTTGCCAGGGCGCTTGTCATGGAACCGGCTGTCCTGCTCTTTGATGAGCCTTTATCTAACTTGGATGCGAAACTCCGGGTGTACATGCGCAAAGAGATAAGAAAAATTCAGCAGCGGATCGGCATTACCAGCGTGTATGTCACCCACGACCAGGCGGAAGCCATGAGCCTTTCCGATAAAATTATCATCATGAATAAGGGACATATCGAACAGGTGGGAACGCCCCATGAAGTATACCAGCATCCTGCTTCCCGTTTTGTTGCCGATTTCATTGGCAGCGCCAACTTTGTGGAAGCAAAAGTGAGTGAAGGGGACAGTGAAGGGGAAATGATTCCCGTCCGTATGTTAAATGAAGATTTTAATGTCCATTATGCCGGACTTCCGGTGAAAGCGGGGGATACGGTACAGATCGTTCTCCGCCCTGAAGCGATCAGGCTGGTGGACAGCGGCGACGTGGAAGCGGAGGTGATTTCTTCGACTTATATGGGGGCTGTGCAGGAATATGTCGTCCGTGCCGGTGATAAGGAACTTGAAACGGAAGAGTATAATCCGGAAGGGAAGCGTATTTACCGGCCGGGAGATAAAGTATGGCTCCGCATTCAGCGAGGCGCGCTCCACGCTGTGAAGAACTGAACGAAACTTGGATACCCGGCACGGGTATTTGAGTATAGAGGAAAGATTCATTTTAAGGAGGCATTTTGATGAAAAGTATTTGGAAGAAGGCGGCACTTGCCGTTCTTGCAGGCGCTATGGCATTCAGCTTTACAGGCTGCGGAGGGGAGAAGAAAGCGGAAGCTCCGGCGGCGAAGAAGGAATCAAAAGAAATCACCGTATACATGGGAGTCGTAGAACAGTCTGCGAAAGTGGTTGCCAGCGAATTTGAAAAAGATACGGGCATTAAAGTGAACTTTGTCCGTATGAGCGGCGGGGAGACCTTGAGCCGTATCCGCGCGGAAAAGAATAATCCCCAGGCCAGTGTATGGTATGGCGGCAGCGCCGATTCTTTCATTATGGCGAAAAAGGAAGGACTTCTGGAAGCATACAAGTCGCCCAATGCAGAAAAAATCAAATCGGAGTTTAAAGATGCAGATGGATACTGGACAGGCATTTATCAGGGCTATCTCGGCTTTATACTCGACGGCCGTTATTTTGACGAACATAAGCTGCAGCCGCCGACATCATGGGATGATTTGCTGAAGCCGGAATTTACCGGCCAGATTGTCATGGGGAATCCGGGCTCCGCTTCTACCGGTTATGTAGTGGTTTCCGCTATCGTCCAGAGCATGGGTGAGGAAAAAGGCATGGAGTACCTTGCCAAATTGAATAAACAGATCAAGCAGTATACCAAGGCAGGCGCGGCTCCGGCACGCAGCGCGGCTCTTGGCGAAGCAGCCATCGGCATCACTTATCTCCATAACGGGATCCGTCTGATCAAGGAAGGCAATACGAACGTCCGCCTGTCGCTGCCGGAAGAAGGTACTGCTTATGAATTGGGCGCCGTAGCGATTATTAAGAATGCACCGGATATGGAAGCAGCAAAGAAATTTGTCGACTGGGCTCTTACCAAGAAAGCGCAGGAAATCGGACAGCATAATAATTCCTACCAGTTTCTCACCAATCCGGAAGCAAACCCGCCGGAAGAAGCTATGAAATTTAAGGATGCGAAACTCATTGATTACAACTTCCAGTGGTCCGGCGATAACCGTGCCCGTCTCCTGGAAGCATGGAACAAGGCAGTGAAAGAATAATGGGAGCAAAAGGAAAAATAGGACTGATCGGCCTTGCCGTGATGGGTGCCAATCTGGCGAGAAATCTGGCAGGGCATGGTATTTCCACGGTCGTTTATAACCGAAGCCATGACAAGACGGAAAATTTTCTTAAAGAATTTGGAAGTGACACGAACCTTTCCGGCGCGGCTGCTTTGGAAGAGCTGGTCAATTCTCTGGAAAAACCGCGGAAGATTATCCTTATGATCAAGGCGGGCGAAGCAGTGGATGCTATGATAGCAAAACTCATTCCCCTCCTTGAAAAAGACGATATCCTTATTGACGGTGGGAATTCCTTCTTTGAAGATACCCGGCGTCGGAGCAGGGAAATGGAAGCGCTGGGGGTTCACTTTGTGGGCATGGGCGTATCCGGTGGTGAAGAAGGGGCGCTCCACGGCCCCAGCCTTATGCCCGGCGGCACCCGCGAGGCCTACGATGCTCTTGCGCCGATATTGAAGGCGGTCTCGGCGAAGGCGGAAGGAGAAGCCTGTGTGGATTACATGGGTCCTGATGGTGCCGGACATTATGTGAAGATGGTTCATAACGGCATCGAGTACGCTGATATGCAGATGATTGCCGATACATACTTTGTGATGAAGAACGTTCTTGGCATGACGGCGGAAGAGATGGCGGACACCTGGGAAATGTGGAACAAAGGCGAGTTATCTTCTTACCTGGTGGAAATCACTGCCCGTATTCTGCGGAAAGCCGATGAGATGACGGGGAAGCCTCTGGTAGATGTCATATTGGATGTGGCGAAACAGAAGGGAACCGGACGGTGGACAAGTATGAGCGCTTTGGCGCTTGGTGTTCCCGCTCCGACAATTACGGAAGCCGTTTTTGCAAGAACTATGTCTTCACAAAAAGAGGAAAGACTGGTGCTTTCCAAGCGGTACCGGGATCTTGCTTTTGAAGGGACGGAAGTAGACCGCCCGGCTGTGCTTGAAGACTTGCGGCAGGCTCTTTACGCGTCCAAGATCTGTGCCTATGCCCAGGGTTTCAATCTTCTTGAAGAAGCGGGGAAAGTATACGGCTGGGATCTGCAGATGGGGCGTATTGCAAAAATCTGGCGGAGCGGCTGTATTATCCGCGCCCGTTTCCTGGATACCGTAAGTGAAATTTTTGAAAAAGAAAACGGCATGACCAATTTGCTGGCAAGCGGATATTTTTCCCAAGTTCTTTACGGCGCCCGCGCGGGCTGGGGGCGCATTATTTCCCTGGCGGTGGAAAGAGGCGCGGCTGTTCCCGCTCTCTCCAGCGCGCTTGCTTACTTTGACTCTTACCGTACTGCACGGGGAAGTGCGAATCTTCTTCAGGCACAGCGTGACTGTTTCGGTGCCCACATGTATGAACGCATTGATAAGGAAGGAGCTTTCCATACCGACTGGATGAACTGAGTAAGGAAACTCCATGAAACAGCAGAAAACGGCATTTCTCACAAGATTATTTGCGGGGAATGCCGTTTTGGGATGGAAAAATAAAAAGAACGGCCGATAAAAACCGTTCTTTTTATTTTTAATTTCCTTCCAGCCGGGCGACGCCGAGCGGCGGGGACTGGAGGAAGACGACGTCTTTGTTTCTCTCCTCCAGCCAGCCTGCCTGCCATGCATTCGGGAGGAGGTAAACGGGACGTTCTCTTCTGTCATAAACGACCATGGCGTTGTCGAGACCGATGAGTTCTTCCGGCGGGACATCGCCCTCCGTCCAGCGGGCGCAGGTGTAACTGATCGGTTCCACATTTACCGTGACATTGTATTCCTTTTCCAGACGGTACTTCATGACTTCAAATTGCAGCTGGCCGACAGCGCCGATAATGAAGGATTCCATGATGTAAGGCTGCTTGTAAATCTGGATGGCGCCTTCCTGGGCAAGCTGGCTGACACCGTTGAGGAACTGTTTCCGCTTCATGCTGCTTTCCGGAGAAAGACGGGCAAACAGTTCCGGCGGGAATACGGGGAAGTCGATAAAGGTGACAGGGGATTTTTTTTCACATACCGTATCGCCCACGCCGAGTTCTCCCGTATCGAAGATTCCGATGATATCTCCGGGATAGGCTTTTTCTACAGTCTGCCGCTCTGTGGCGAGAAATTGCTGCGGCTGAGAAAGTCGGAGCATCTTGCCGCTCTGCCGATGGAGTACGGAAGCGCCCTTTTCAAAAATGCCGGAACAGATACGCAGGAAAGCAATACGGTCATGGTGTTTGGGATCCATGTTTGCCTGGATTTTGAAAACGAAAGCGGAAAAAGCAGGATCTTCCGGCGCAACGTGTCCTTCCAGAGTTTCTCTTTCTTCCGGCGGCGGAGCAAGTTCCAGATATTTTTCAAGAAAAGTCTGTACGCCGAAGTTTGTCATGGCGGAGCCGAAAAAGAGGGGGGTCAGTTCGCCTTTGGATACTTTGTCTTTATCAAAAGGGTCGCCTGCTTCTTCCAGAAGCTCCAGGTCATCTTTGAGGGAACTGAGAACCTCTTCGGAGAGATGGGAAACGATTTCAGGATCGTCTATCCTGCCTGAAATGACTTCCAGCTTTTTTACGCCGTGGGCGTTGTCTTTGACGAAAAGATGGCACAGTTTCTTTTCACGATCGTAGATACCTGTGTAGTCGCCATTAACGCCGATAGGCCAGTTCATAGGACATGAACGGATACCGAGGACATCTTCAATATCCGCCATCAGGTCGAAAGGATTTTTGCCGAAATGGTCGATTTTATTGACAAAGGTAAAAATGGGAATACCCCGGTCGGAACAAACCTTGAAAAGTTTTTTCGTCTGGGCTTCCACGCCTTTCGCCACGTCGATGACCATGACGGCGCTGTCCACCGCCATGAGTGTACGGTAAGTATCTTCCGAAAAGTCTGCATGCCCCGGGGTATCGAGAATGTTGATGCGGCAGCCGTTGTAATCGAATTGGAGAACGGAGCTGGTGACGGAAATGCCACGTTGTTTTTCTATTTCCATCCAGTCGGATACGGCATAGCGGGAGGTCTTTCTTGCTTTGACGGAACCTGCCAGGTGGATCGCGCCGCCGTAGAGCAGGAGCTTTTCCGTGAGTGTCGTTTTGCCGGCGTCAGGATGGGAGATGATGGCGAAGGTACGCCGTCTTTTTATTTCTTCTGAATCAGTCATTTTGCACCTCAACTAACAATACTCGTTTATTATACAGGAAATCGGAGGATAAGGTAAATGTTTTTCGGAACATGGGCAGGATACATTTTGCGGAGTCTCCTTAGACCGTATTTATGGCTGCATCGGATCTTTTACGGCGAAATCACGCATGAGGGAAATCATGGATTCGTTTGTGAAAAGGAGCGTGAGTTCTTCAGGTGAGGTGATTCTGTCATTTTTTGTTTTCAGATATGTTTCAAAACGGTTTTGCACTTTACGAATGCGGCCGGAAACTTCAGGCATGATGATTTTCTTTCCCGTGATCTGCTCCATAAGGATGCGGATAAGGACGGGACGGAAAAAATATTCCATGAAACATGTCTCAATCCAGTAAGAATGTTTTGTTTTTGCAAAACGCGCTGTTTTTGCCATGAACCGCAGGTAAAGGTCGAGTCCGTCATCCACGCTGCTCCAGAAATCGCTGAATGCTGTGTCGTAGCCGCCGTCTTCCTGCTTTTCAATAAATGCAAAGGCATCGGCTTCAATGATTCTGATTTTCTCTTTATTTGGAAATTGAGGCAGTATGTTTCTTTTAAAAAGGGAAATGACATCGCGGTTCATTTCCACGACGGTTACTGATTCCACTTCTTCTTTTTCTGATGTCATGAAGGCGTAGTATCCGAGCCCCAGGCCGTAGGTGATTACTTTTCCTTTTGCTGCTTCAATGTCTTTTTCCATAGAACGGATTTCACTGGGGACGACGCTCATCCACACGCGGTTGTTTTCCAGGATGACAGGGAAGGTCATCCGTTCTTTGAAGAACCCCGCTTCCCCGTAGAGGAAAGGGTTTTCTTTTTTGTAACGGTGGAAGGTCTGGAAAAATTCATAAGGAAGATAATCTGCTGTGGTAAGAGCGATGCAGTTTTCCTTGTCGGAAGAAATATGGATTCGTTCGTAGTACGGATTCTTTTTCACTGTACTTCTGTCTTGGCAGGTGAGCTGCTCCATGACCGTCTCCATCATCAAATCGTATAAACGGCTGGGATCTTTTGCTTCGGTGAGATCTGAGTAAGGGAGGAGGGCCTCTTTGTTTTCATAGAGCGAGGTAACTGCTTCTTCCACGACATCGCCGAAGGCAAGGTCCGTGACACGTGCCATAAAGGTGTCGCGCGGAGATGTTTCCGGGGACATGAGCCAGTCTTCATCCACATTCTGCAGGTACAGGCGGTCTTTTATTTCCGAAAGGATGATGTCGTTTACGGTTTCTGCCAGAAGAAATTTGTGCCACAGTACAGCGGCCGCATTTTTTATAGTTTCGTTCTTGAGTATGTCCATCATATGCTCCTCTTTGTATTCTTTGCCTATTATACAGAGATTTCTGCTTTCCTTCCATGCACAGTTTTTCATGAGGATTTTCTTTGGAAAATATTCTAAAAATATATGTAAAATGCTATAATATCTGCAAAGTCTGTGAAATTCAGCAAAGGGGTGAAGGCATGGCTCGCATAAAAGGCGCCAAACGATGGAATGAAATATCATCTTCTCAGTGGCTGTCGCTTTTTGCCGACCCTGCAGTTATGTCGGATCTGATGATGATGATTATTTCTTCTCTGTACCATGCGCCTGATTACACAGACAACGCGAAGCATATCGCCGATACTCTTTCTATGGAATACCGCGCGTTGAATGCGGCTGTCGGGTGGGCAGGAAATAAAATCCGTGACCGTTACGAAAGCGGGGCTTTTTTTGAAGAACCGGCGCGGACGGCAGAAAAAAAGAAAGTGCCGCCTGCCGTGGAAGCGGAAAAGGAATTTACCCTTACCGCGGAGGAGGCGGTGTGGGGGAAAGCTCTGTCGGAAATGGCGCCGTGGCAGTATATTTTTGACGGAGAAGAAGATGAGTATGGCGCGTATCTTTGGATACTGAAACCGGAGATGGCTGCAGCTTTCCGCGAATTGGAAGAAGCGGAAGTGTCAGCGGAAAATTCTGTCCGTGAAGCCCTGGCATCGGATATTTCTTCTTTCGGTACGGAAGGGAATCTTTTCTCTTCCACCGCTGATGAAACAGTAGAGAAGATACGGAAGGTTCTTGGGGAAAGAAGCCGTTTTTTCCGCAAATCACTTTCCGAAAAAGCGGAATGCTGTGTCTGCGGGATTCACCGCCTGTCTCTTTTGAAAGCGGTGCCTTACGGAGAAGGCGGTATGAAACATAAAGGACTGGTTCTTTGTCCGATTCATGCGGCGCTTTTTGCCGCACATCTTATTTCTTTCAGCGACCGGGGAAAAGTGCTTGTGTCTCCATCGGTGACGGAAGAAGAAAAAGAACAATTTGGTCTTACGAAGGGAATGGACGCGCGGTATACTTTCAGCAGAAGGCGTATGGCGGTCCATCGCAGAATTTTTAATCAGAAGGGACGGAAAGAAAAATGATCTTATCCGGTAAAGAAATCGCCCGCCACATAGGTGAGGAAATCGTGATTACGCCTTTTAATCCGAAGCGGCTGAATCCGAACAGCTACAACCTGACACTGGCTGATGAACTCATGGTGTACGACAATTATGAATTGGACATGAAAAAGAAAAATACAGGACATCTTTTAAAGATCCCGCAGGAGGGCTATGTGCTGGAGCCAAATAAGCTTTACCTGGGCCGTACCCATGAATATACGAAAACCACCTGTTTTGTTCCGATGCTGGAAGGCCGTTCTTCAGTGGGGCGTCTCGGGCTCTTTATACACGTTACTGCAGGATTTGGGGATGTCGGATTTTCAGGCTACTGGACACTGGAAATGTTCTGTGTCCAGCCTATCCGTATTTACTCGGGTGTAGAAATCTGCCAGATTTATTTCCATACGGTGTTGGGAGAGGCGGAGAAATATATAAGCGGCAAGTACCAGAATAATCAGGGGATCCAGCCGAGTTTACTTTACAAGGATTTTGAAAAGTAGTATACTATTATTAACTTTACAGCACTTCGAGCGAAGACGCTTGCAGCAGACGTTTGGGTTTCCATGCGCTCAGCTGCTTTTTTTATTCCGGAGAGATAAAGAATAGTTTAGCAAGTCCCGGCGGAATAAAATGGCTACAGATAACGTACACGAAGCTGCCGTATCAAAGAGGAATTTTCCAAGGAGGTCTAAGGCTATGAAAAAAGTAATGAAGAAAATGCTTATCGCAGGAATGGCCTGTGTATGCGGTGCAGCGCTGCTGGCAGGATGCGGCGGTGACAGCGGTTCCAAAAGCGGCGGAGAAAAGCAGTTCCTGAATATCGCGACCGGTGGTACCGCAGGGACGTACTATCCGCTTGGCGGCGCTCTTGCTGAATTACTGAATAACAATATCAAGGGCATGAACGCTTCCGCCCAGTCCACCGGAGCGTCTGTGGCAAATGTAAATATGCTCAAAGATGGTTCTGTCGATCTGGCTTTCATTCAGAATGACATTGCTTACTACGCGGTCAACGGTTCTGAAATGTTCAAGGATAATAAAGTGGCCGGCCTCCGGGGTCTTGCAGCGCTTTATCCGGAAACGATCCAGTTCGTGACCACGGCTGATAAAGGGATCAAATCCATTGCGGATCTGAAAGGCAAGAAAGTTGCCGTCGGTGCGGCAGGCTCCGGTGCGGAAGCAAATGCCCGCCAGATTTTAGCTGCTTACGGTATTACTTATGATGATATTGATGAACGTTTCCTGTCCTTCGGCGAAGCGGCTGATGCGCTTAAAGACGGCAACGTAGATGCAGGCGTCGTTGTGGCGGAAGCTGGAGTTGGGCAAGCGCCGCCGGGATCGCATTCAGGATCTGGCTGCCAATAAATCCGCGGCTATTATCAATATCGACAGCGATAAAGCAGATGAACTGATGAAGAAATATCCGTACTATACGAAGGTAAGTATTCCGAAAGGCACTTATCCCGGGCAGGAAGAAGATATTCATTCTGTTGCCGTTAAATGTGTTGTCGTTACTACCGACAAGATGGATGACAAACTGGGCGGTGAAGTAGTCAAGGCGATTTATGAACATCTGGACCGCATGAAAGCCGCTCATGCCGTGGGCAAGTATATTACAAAAGATACCGCCCTTGACGGTATGTCCATTCCCATGAATGCGGGCGCCGAACAGTATCTGAAAGCCAAGTAGGGAAATGGCTGAAAGTTCCATAAGACATGGAAAAGAGTGGATGGCGCCGGGGCAGGAAACCGTTGTCATTCACTCCTTGTGTCTGCAGGAAGGATCATTTTATTATCATAAAGGAAAGGAGCGGCTTTTGCCGCATTGCCATGATCAGGAAAAACAAGGGCGGCCGGCTTGAAAACGTTATCGCCTCTGTGGGGATCGTCATTACTGTCTGTATTGCTGTCTTTGGCTACTACATCAGAACGCCTTACCTTTACGGACAGACTTCCGACGGATTTCTTATTCGGCAGGAAGTGGAAGCGGGGACGCCGGTGACTTTGGCGTACCGCCATTCCGTACAGAAAACGATGATTTACGAATATCTTGCAGTGAATGAAACGGAAGACGGTCTTATTTTGAAATCGACAAAGTACCAATCCATGGGGGTGGGACTGCCTTTTTCGAAAGAAGACGGTGAATTCCGGCAGGAAGGGGAATGGTTCATCATGGATAAAATGAACCGCCGCTGTCCGGAATTGTCCATCCGGAACGGCGTAACCAATGATGAACACATTATCGTGGGCGATAAAGACTATGCGCTGGCGGAACTCATGCCTCTTGAAAAAGAACTTCATCTCTATGTGGCGCCGTTATGGAAGGCTTACTGGATGAAAAAAGAAATAAGGAGTTGATTATATTGGCCGATTTGGAGAAAAAGGAAAATCCTGCTGTGGAAAAAGGTATGGATGACCATCTGCAGAAGAAACTGAAAGAACTGGATAAAGAATCAAATACGATGGAATACAGCGGCACGTGGGCGAAAGTGATCGCTGTCATCTGCATCTGTTTTTCTCTTTTCCAGATTTATACCGGTTTCTTCGGCGCACTGGACGCTATGATCCAGCGGTGTATCCATCTGTCTTTCGGTATTTCTCTGGTATATCTCTTATGCCCCACTAAACGGGAGTGGATTCGCGGCGGAAGTGTGCATCCCGTCGATTTGGCACTTGCTATCATCGCGGCGATTCCACCGATTTACATTTTGGTGAATTACCAGCAGCTTATTTTGCGGGCAGGAACAGTGACACCTGTGGATACGTTCATGGGAGTGCTGGGGATGCTTATGGTTATCGAGGCGGCGCGCCGTATTGTAGGCCTGCCGATTGTTATTGTAGTACTCTGTTTCCTGGCTTACGGTTTCTTCGGCCGTTATATGCCCGGACCTCTGGCACACCGCGGGCTCACCGTGAACCAGATGGTCGGGCACCTCTTCTATACTACGGAAGGTGTCTTCGGTATTCCCATGGGCGTATCATCCACCTTTATTTTCCTTTTTATTCTTTTTGGGGCGTATCTTGAAAAAACAGGGCTTGGAAAATTCTTTATTGATATCGCCAATGCCATTGCAGGCTGGGCGTCGGGCGGTCCTGCCAAAGTGGCGGTTATTTCTTCTGCCCTGCAGGGAACGATTTCCGGTTCATCCGTAGCGAACGTTGTCGGATCCGGTTCTTTTACCATCCCTATGATGAAGAAATTGGGATATCATAAAAACTTTGCGGGAGCAGTAGAAGCGGCAGCCTCTACCGGCGGACAGCTCATGCCTCCGGTCATGGGCGCGGCGGCGTTTCTCATGGCGGAATTTGTCGGCATTCCTTACATGGAAGTCGTAAAAGCGGCTATCGTGCCTGCGGTACTTTACTTTCTCGGCGTATTTTTGGGCGTTCATTTTGAAGCGAAGAAAAATAAGCTGAAAGGGACGCCGAGAAATGAACTTCCGCCATGGGTTAAGATTATGAAAGAAGAGGGGCATCTGGCGATTCCGCTGATTGCGATTATCGGGCTGCTTGCTTCCGGGTACACCCCGATGAAGGCGGCACTGGCAGGGATCATTATTTCCATTGCCACCGCCATGCTCCGCGCGAATACACGGATGGATTTCAATGATATTATTGACGGTCTGGTTAAAGGCGCCCGCGGCGCTTTGGGGGTACTCATCGCCTGTGCGTCCGCCGGTATGATCATCGGTATCGTGACGAAAACGGGAGTGGGGCTGAAGCTGGCGTCTGCTCTTGTCGATGTGGCGGCAGGAAACTTTATGCTTCTTCTGTTCTGCACTATGATTACATCCCTCATTCTCGGCATGGGCGTGCCTACGACGGCACACTATGTCATTACATCCACTATTGCGGCACCGGCCCTTATCCAGCTTGGCGTGCCGATTTTGGCGGCGCATATGTTCGTTTTCTATTTCGGCATCATTGCCGATATTACTCCGCCTGTGGCGCTGGCGGCTTATGCAGGAAGCGCTATTTCCGGCGGTGATCCGCTGAAGACAGGGGTAAACGCTTCGAAGCTGGGCATTGCGGCTTTCATTATTCCTTACGTCTTCGTTTTGTCACCGCAGATTTTAGGGATTGATGCTTCCGCCGGCAGCATTATTTTGACCACCTGTACGGCACTTATCGGTATGGCGGGCGTTTCGGCGGCGATGATCGGATACCTTGCGGCAAAGACGAATATGTTTGAGAGGCTCCTGCTCCTTGCCGGCGGCCTTATGCTCATTGATCCCCGTCTCATGACAGATGCGGCAGGCATCGGCATTCTTGCCTTTGTCCTCTTTATGCAGTTTCTGAGAAGAAAGAAAGCGGATGGATAATTTCCTACGGTTCAATCACTCCACACAAAAACCCGCAGTATGTATTGCGGGTTTTTGTGTACCTTATTTAAGAGGAAGAGATTCTTCTCCCATAAGAATCCTTTCCATATCCTCATCTGCCGACTCCGCCCACGGTAGCCGAAGCTTCGGCTGAATTCCCTCAAGAAGGTGGGGAAAGAGCGAATTGTCTTCCTTGATTTTTTCAGGAACGAAAACGGAAAGGCGGTCAGGCAGGATTTCCAGATCAATAGGAAAGGACGGCCCCTTTTCACCGTCTACATTTGTTATGAGTTCTTCTTCATTGCTGATGGAAATATGGGCTTTTTTTACACCGACCACAGTCAATATTTCCGGCCCCAGCTGAAGGCCTGTGAGAAGTTTCGGAGCTTCACGGATGGTGCGGAGCCATTGGAAATTATGGAAAAGAGCCAGTTTGATGACGCCTTTGTTCCTTTCTTCCGGCGGGACGAGATTGCGGAAGCTGCCTGCCGAATCGGTGAGCATGGCTGCCACCAAAGGGGAGGAAATATGGATATCCGTCCCGTTTTCTTCTCTGATGTGGAAATGGTAAGAATGCTGTTTGGGAAGAGCCTGAAACCCTTTCATAAAGTACGCAAGAGAGCCAAAAAGCGTTTTTTCCTTAATTGTCACTTCGCTGACCGCTTCCGGAATAAGTCCTGCGGCAACGATATTGATGAAGTAGCGGTCATTGATTTTCCCTACATCGATAGTGGTGCGTTTTGCCTGCTCCAGCATCCGTATAGCGCCCTGGGGTGAACGGGGGATATGAAGCGCCCGTGCCAGATCATTCACCGTTCCGAAAGGAATAAAACCGAAGCATGAATCGCTGCGGACAGGAACCATACCGTTAATGACTTCATTAATCGTACCGTCGCCGCCCATGCAGATGATGTCTTTATTCTTTTCTGCGGCGCGGCGGGCGAAATCTTTCGCATCTCCCGCTTTTTGTGTCAGCTTGATGGAAACATCGTCATACCGTTTGGAAAGAACAGAAGATAAAAGCGGAATGTACTTCGGCGCCCGTTCCCGTCCCGAGGTGGGATTTACAATGACCAGACAGCGTTTTACGTTTTCCAAAACCAGGTCCTCCTCCTGCAATTTTATTTCTTTACTATTATAGCAGATATAGCAGAAATGTATTTATGGAAAGAGGTGTAAAGGGGTCTTCTTAAAGAAATATTTTCTAAGAGTGTGTCACAAATGTTTGATTACTATAGAGATCCGTGCTGAGATAAATGCATAGGGTTCTTGAGGTATGTTGTAAGTTGTAGTATAATATAACCTGCAATTTGTGTACGGTAAATAAAAGGACGGACCCTTTTACCGGTATAAGGAGGAATATTTTTTATGAACGTAAAAGCAGAAGCACTGGATCAGCACAAGGTACAGCTTACCATTGATGTACCGGCTGAAGTTGTGGTCAAGGGGTTTAAGCAGGCAGTAGCCCGTATCGCCAACCAGGTGAAGATTCCCGGGTTCCGTAAAGGCAAGGCGCCCCGCCGCATTATCGAGATGCATTTCGGCAAAGAAGCTGTTGCCGGAGAAGCGCAGGATATTGTTATCAACCAGGCTTTGAATGACGCGATTATGCAGGAAAAGCTCATTGCTGTCACCACTCCCGAAGTAAAACAGGAACGTTTTTCTGAAACGGAAGGTGCTGCGTTCACCGCTACTTTTGTTAAACAGCCGAAAGTAAAGCTTGGCGAATATAAAGGACTTTCCGCCAAACATGTGAAACCGGAGATTTCCGATGACCAGGTTATGGCACAGATCCGGCAGGCTGCAGAGCAGAATGCGAGAATGGAAAAGGCGGAAGAAGGTACTGTCCTTAAAAAAGGCGACATCGCCGTTATCGATTTCAAAGGTACCGTTGACGGGAAAGCTTTTGAAGGCGGTGAAGGGAAAACTTATCCGCTGGAAATCGGCTCAAAGAGCTTTATCCCGGGGTTTGAAGACCAGCTTGAAGGCCACAAGGCGGGCGATGACGTAACAGTTTCCGTATCTTTCCCGAAAGACTATTTTGTGGATACTCTTGCCGGCAAAGAGGCGGAATTTGCTGTACATATCAATGATGTGAAGCATAAAGTAATTCCCGTTATTGATGATGCTTTTGCCAAATCCGTAAGCCGTCATGAAACACTGGATGAACTGAAGGAAAGCCTGAAACAGCAGATGCAGCTTCGGGCATTCCAGCAGGCGGAAGAAGCTTACCACCAGTCCCTGATTAATCAGGCGGTGGCAAATTCCAAAGTGGATATTCCGCAGGAAATGGTCGATCAGCGCATTGATGAAATCGAACAGGAAGTTAAACTGAATATGGAAGCCCAGGGCATGGACTTTGATAAGTATCTTTCCAACATGGGCAAGTCGGAGGAAGAATTCCGCCAGAGCTACAATAAGACTGCTGAACAGCAGGTACGCGAAGGCTTGGTGCTTGCGGAAATTGCCAATGTTGAAAAACTGGAAGCGACCAATCAGGATCTGAATATGGAAGTTTACAGCATGGCGCGCCAGTTTAATGCGGAACCGAAAGATGTCATCAAAATCATCAGAGATGAAAACCGCGCGGGGATGCTTTACAATTCCGTACTCCGCAAGAAAGCGGCTGCTTTCATTTACGGCGCGGCGGGAGAGAAAGGAAAGAAAAAAAAAGAAGAAAGTAAAAAAGAAGAAACAGCCAAGAAGACAGAAGCTCCGGCAAAAGAAAAGAAAGAATCTCCGCTGGCCGCAAAAACAGTCAAAGAACTGAAAGCTTACGCTGAAGAAAAGGGTATTGCCCTTGACTCCCGTGCAAAGAAAGCGGACATCATCGCTACGATCGAAGCGGCTGAAAGAAAGTAATCCGTTCAACTTCATACAATGAATTTTATTTCATAAACCTAAAGAGGCGCAGGCATGTTCCGCGTCTCTTTGTTGATGTATGAAAAAGAAACATAGAATTTTATCGTTATAAATTGTAAGATTGTGGTACAATTAGAAAGTACAGATATTATTTATGAGAAAGGATGTTTATCTATGCCTTATGTGCCGATTGTTGTGGAACAGACCTCTCATGGGGAACGTTCCTATGATATTTATTCCCGTCTTTTAAAAGACCGTATCGTATTTCTTGACGGCCCCATTGATGATCATACCGCCAACGTGATTATTGCCCAATTTCTCTTTCTGGAAGCAGAAGACCCCGACAAAGATATCCATTTTTACATCAACAGCCCCGGCGGCAGC
>ERZ779746.393-NODE-393-length-24323-cov-3.389567_pt1 | contig 24323 bp, 26 predicted proteins | sample MGYA00511888_ERZ779746 | MGnify/ENA primary metagenome ERZ779746 (study PRJEB29588, sample SAMEA1964695) | human gut metagenome | biome: human gut; feature: human-associated habitat; material: faeces | place: Denmark | collected 2008/2010 ... | reverse complement strand
TATACAGGGTCAAAACGTGTAGGAAAAATTGTGATGAATAAAGCTAGCCAACATTTAACACCAGTCACTCTAGAATTGGGAGGGAAAAGTCCTTGTATCGTAGATAAAAGCGCAAATATCCCGCTGACGGCCAAACGGATCTTATTCGGTAAAATTCTGAATGCCGGACAGACGTGCGTTGCCCCGGATTATATTTTAGTCCATAATAGTGTACGGCAGCCTCTCATACAGGCGCTCCGGGAACAGATCTCCGTGTTTTTAGGCCCGCGGCCGGAGGAAAATCCGGATTATCCCAAAATCATCAATGAAAAACATTTTGACCGGCTTTTATCTCTGCTGAAGGATACGGACATACTATCCGGCGGCGGATTCTGCAGGGATACGCTGAAAATCGCGCCCACCCTGGTGGCAGACCCGCCGGAGCAAAGCCCGCTTATGCAGGATGAAATTTTCGGTCCCATTTTACCGGTGATCTCTTATCAAACCACGGAAGACGCTATGGCGTATATCCGCAGAAAACCCCGCCCCCTCTCTCTGTATCTGTTTTGCGAAAACAAAACGTTGCAGCAGAAAATCACCCGCACACTATCCTTCGGCGGCGGCTGCATCAACGATACCATTGTCCATTTAGCCTCCAGCCGGCTGCCCTTCGGCGGCGTCGGGGAAAGCGGTATGGGCGCCTATCACGGGAGATATAGTTTTGAAACATTTACGCATACAAAAAGTATTCTGGACAAGTCAACCGGAATGGATCTGTCCATGCGGTACCATCCTTATACAGCCGGAAAGCAGCGGCTTATTCGAAAATTTTTGGGCTGAAGCCTTCCGGCAGCAGCTCCGTTAAGGTATATACTGCAAATCCCGTCGTTCCGTCCGGCTCCTCCCTGCCCAAAACGACCTCAAAGGTCTCCGGATCACAAAATTCTGCCATAACCTGACGGCATACCCCGCAGGGAGCGCAGAAATCCCTGCAGCGCAGCCCCTCCGGCCCGCCCACCACTGCGATCCGGACAAAATGCCGCGCACCTTGGGCCACCGCAGAAAAAAAAGCAGTCCGTTCCGCGCAGTTTGACGGTGAATAAGCGGCATTTTCCACATTGCAGCCTAAATAAACGGTTCCGTCCTCTCCGAGAAGCGCCGCCCCCACCGTAAAATGGGAATACGGCGCGTATGCATTTTCCCGTGCCGCAAGGGCGGCCCTGATCAGTTCCGCTTGTTCCTCCGGCCCCCGGGAACTGCTACTGCTGCCGGCATACGCTGGCTCCATACATTTTATCCTCCCTCCGCAGCTTCGCCAAAAATCTCATCGTGATGGTTCCCGACGCAGTTTACCTGTTTCACGGGCTTAGAATCGTGCCGCCGCCCGCCACCGTCTCCCCGCAATAAAATACCACTGCCTGTCCGGGGGTTACCGCCCGCTGAGGCGCCTCAAAACGGACCTGTACCGTTCCGTCTTCATTCTGCGAAATCTCAGCCGGCACATCCGTCTGATTATACCGGTGCTTTGCCGTAACCCGAAGGGGCGCATCCAGACGGGACGGTAAAATGAGATTCACATCGCCGGCAGTCAGGCGGTCCGTGAACAGACGCTCGTTTTCCCCCATGGTCACAGTATTGGCCTGCGGATCCTTTTTTATAACATACAGCGGCCTTCCGAAGGCGGTCCGGACGCCCTTGCGCTGCCCGATGGTATAGCGGGCAATTCCCCCGTGGCGTCCTATCACATGCCCCTCCGAATCGATAAAATCGCCCTCCGGCAGGGGACCGCCCAGATAGCGCTCCAAAAAATCACCGTAATTCCCGTCCGGGACAAAGCAGATATCCTGGCTGTCCTTTTTTCCCGCGTTGTCAAATCCGAATTCATAAGCGATTCTGCGGACCGTTTCTTTTTCCGCGTCCTCCAAAGGGAAGACCGACCTCCGGAGCTGTTCCTGCGTCAAATGATATAAAAAATACGACTGATCCTTTTTCCTGTTGCCGGAGCGCAGCAGCAGCCAGCGCTCGGACGCCGCGTCATACACGATTTTGGCGTAATGGCCGGTGGCAATATGATCGTATCCCAGCTCCTGCGCCTTTTCTAAAAATGCGCCGAATTTCATCGTCCGATTGCAGACGATGCAGGGATTGGGCGTAAGGCCGCTGCAGTACGCCTCCACGAAATAGGAGATGACATTTTCCCGAAATGCTGTCTCCATATCAAATTCGTAGAACGGGATTCCCAGCTGCAGCGCCGCCCGCCGGGCCGCACCGCAGTCCTTTGACAGGCCGCCCAGCATTTTCATATGCGCTCCGCCCACCTCATGACCCTGTTCCAGTAAAATTTTTGCGGCCACCGTGCTGTCTACTCCGCCGCTCATTGCAACTAATATTTTCATTTTATCTGCATTCTATGCGACCGCAATCGCATTGTGCCCCCCTGCTGCCTAAATGATCCGCCGTCCCCGGAACAACCGCGCAGCAGCACCGGGACCGCCGTGTTCTTTCATTATAGCAAATAAACGGGGAAACGAAAAGCCGCGGATCAGGAAGGCCGCAGAATACCGCAGATGCGCGATGCCGCAGAATGCCCCGGCTTCGGCTTGCAATTTCCACGGCCTGTATGCTATAATGCACCCGTTCGTTTCTGTGAACGCCTTTTTCTGCTGCGGGTCCGCTCCCCAGGCTGAACGCCGGAAGCTGATTCACAGAAAGACATCAGATGGGGCCCTCGGAATCGGCGAATCGGCGCCTGCCGCGCAGCAGGGCGGAGCGGGTGCCTCCAAAACAACAGGGGCTCAGTTCCTTCACTTTTTTAAGCAAAGGTGTACGGTAAGCAACGAAATATTTTGAAAATGTCCCGGTAGCGTAGTGGATAACGCAACCGCCTCCTAAGCGGTAGAGCGGAGGTTCAAGTCCTCTCCGGGACGCCATAAGCAACGCCGAAAACCTTTATTTTCAAGGGTTTTCGGCGTTGCTTATTTTTCCCCCGGCAATTCAGCCGGATACTGATTCGTATACTTATGTTCTAACAGTCAATCCTTTTTTACTATAAATAGTTTCGATATGCTATCGGCGTCATACAGTTTAGGCGTTTTTGATAGCGGTGATGATTGTAATAATCTATGTAATCTGATGCCGCTTTTAACTCATCATATGTTTGAAATTTCTGTGGAATAAGGGTTTTACATCAGGATGGTTTTCATGGGCAATGTCAAAGGTTCCAAAAACGAGAGCATGATTATTGGAATGGCCAATGACAAAAGAAACAATGCTTTTATCCGCCAAATCCAGAATGGCATTTAGATATGCCTTCCCATTGACTCCGTACTTCATTTCCGTTACATCTGTCAGCCATTTTTCTTCAAAATGCTCCGCATGAAACTCCCGGTTTAAGATATTTTCAGCAGTAACTTCCGGCGTTGATTTCACATAGTTTTTTCTCCTGCGCCGGCATACGGACTTCAGATGTAAAATCCGCATGAGGCGTAAGACCCTCTTTACAGTGACCTGAAAGCCATTCTCACGATTTCATTTAATCGTCATCTGCCTGTAACCCAGGATCCCACTCTTTTCCTCATAAGCCTCTTTAATAAAACCGCATAATTTTTGCTTGAATTTCTCGTTCTCACTTGGTTTTCGGTTCAACCATTTATATATGCAGAACGTGGAATTCCTGCAAACCTGCAAAGTTCTGATATGGAACATTTCTGCTCGTCAGATATTTCCTGTATCGCCAGATAAACCGTTTCATTTTGTATCTGGCTTAGAACCGCCCCCTTTCGATTTCGCCGCATTTTTTTAAGAACGCAACCTCCAGTTCCATACTTTTTCTGGATTTCCCTTAATGTCCCTTTGCCGGCAAGGTAATTACCGACAGCATTGCGTTTTGTTTCTGCAGAATTGTGCTGAGTTTTTAGGTTGTTTTTAGTCCTTCAGCTCCTAGGATTAATATCATGTTGTCCATTCGACAATCCGCGTTCCATTTGTCCCCAAACTTTGGGCAATACTTTCCGTTGAACAGCTTCCTTCCAGATATTTTGTGACGGCAGCCAGGACAGTTTTTATTCAAGAACAAGGGGCAAAGCCCACAATTCAATCCGCAAAGAGATAGTAATTTATTTTGTCTTTCAAAGCCTTTCATGGCGCCTCCAAAACAGGCTATCAATCATTCTCAATATTACTGCGTCAATGAATTTATCAATTCCTGCACTTCATTGAAAAACCTCGACACATGAAATCCATCTGCCACAGCATGGTGGATATTCATTGTAAGCGGCATAAGTGCCTTGTTGCTTTCTGTTTCATACTTTCCCCATGTTACAACAGGGGCTAAAAACTTGCCCTCGTCGAACACATGAACATCAAAATGCTTATATCTTACCCAGGGCAAGCAAGAAACGTCGAAGAAATTCTGGGGCTGATCCTTTATGATTGCACGCTCGGTTTGATATTTTCTTTGGTCGTCCACTGTTCTTTTACAAAATTCAAGCAGGTTGTCGGTATATTCTGTTACAAATTTAGAGAAGCTTTCATCTCCTTGATTGAATACGGTATAGGACGGAGAAATATAATCCCATCGGATTAAATCACCGCCATTGCTCCAACTGTATTTGAACTCATTATGGGAATTGATTACCTTTGAAACAACCCATATCATAGCTGGATAGAATTTTAAATTGTTTTTTCTCGTATAGGTGAGTAACGGAGCCACATCAATATCCACAGTCAAACTCATTACAATTCGCATTTTTTCGATATAAAACTGAAAGAGGCTTCCTCTGCTCCATTCATCTAAATTAACTTTAATATAATTCACGACACCCCAATCCTCCTTATCACTTATACCTTTAGCAATTTTTCTAAGTCCTCAACGGAAACGTCCATTCTCGCGGACACTTCTTGCGTTGTCATTCCGGTGTTTAGAAAACGCTGTATAACCATTTTCATATTCTCGCCAACCTCTATGATATGTCCGTCCAAATCATAAAACCGAATAACCCGTTGTCCCCAACTATGCTCAATTACATCTCCCAAATACTCAATGTCCGGATACTTTTTTAGTTTGTTCAGAAAGCCGTCAAAATCCTGTTCCTCAAAGACAATTTCCGCATTGTTGGATTTCCTTAAAACCTTTTCTTTTGGTAAATTCACAAGCCAATCAAAATCCTGCTGCAATGCTAAACCGCAGGTAAATGCGATGTTTCTTCCGTAATCCTGATATACCTCTAATCCGAATAAGCCCTCATAAAACTTCCTTGCAGCGTTGATGTCCGCTACTGATATAACCACACAGGTATATTTCATATTATAGTGCCTCCAGTCTACCAAGCAGGACTTTGAGTTTTGTCCAACAACCTGGCGTTTGTTTTTTACGGCAGTCTTACATCACTTCACATAGCTTTTCGACACGGCAACCCTTACTCACATAATATTGAAGCATCCCGTCGATTCTCTTTCTATCATAACTGGTAATACAGTCAGAAAGAACATGAACGATATAGCCTGCCTTTTCCATATTATAGCAGGTGGACTTTATACAGGCTACGGCATCAGCACCGGCAATGTAGCATTCTCCAATTTCATTTTTACTTATAAAAACAGCAAAATCTTCACTTGTTAATGCATTGCCTTTGGTTTTTGTAAAAATTTTTTCGGATACAATTTTCATATATTGTTTGCAAATTGCGTCAGTTTCTCGAAAGATGCCGGTTCATCATCATAAGACCCGGTGTGCAAAATTTCGATACATTTACCGTCGTGCATAGTGTCAAAGCGCATTTCAGTATAAAAGGGATTTGGCTCTTTTCAGACCTGTTTCAGTCGCCATCACCCTGCCGTTTTTTACCTGTTCTTCCGCAGCCGCAAGCTTTTTATAAATTTCCGTCAGCAGCAGTTTTTCTTGCTTTGTGATATGCTCCCTATATGGTAGACAGATAAAATAATTAAAATCTACTATAGAAGGGCGCATATCAAAAATCAGGGTTTTCGGCTTCATTTGTTTCTGAGCGGTTTTTCCCAAGCAACTCCGTTATATTTGCTTTGGCTGTTTTGAACCTTTCGGTTGCGGACGCTCTTATCCTTTCTTTTCTTGCTGATCAAAATTGGGTTTCTGCTAATCCGGCGAAAGAGTCCGTAAAAATAGAAATAAGTTTGATATTTCGGGAGATATATTGATTCCTCGGTTTTTTGTGCTATAATAGAAACTGTATATTTGTATGCACGCTCAGTTCAAGTGAAAGGAAGGATACAATGGCCGTAAGTTATAAAAAACTGTGGCATATACTGCTCGATCGTGATATGAAGAAAAAAGATTTGCAGGAAGCAGCAGGACTCACGAAGTATGCAATCAGCAAGCTAAGTCGTGATGAAGATGTTACCACAGAAGTACTGGGTAAAATATGTGTGGCTCTGAATTGCACGACAGACGACATTATGGAATTTATCCCTGATAAAAGCTAAGTCCGTTTTATGGGACACCTATTGATTTATAATGAGCTTATGAGACGGTATGCGCCCTAAGAAAAGTTGAAGGAAGGTTTTTGGGAATGAACAAACAACAGCTTGCTCAGAAAATCTGGGCCTCTGCCAACCAGATGCGGTCAAAAATTGAGGCAAATGAATACAAGGATTACATATTAGGTTTTATCTTCTACAAGTACCTCTCGGATAAAGAAGTTAAATTTCTCAAAGAAAATGACTATGATGATGAACTCCTGAAAACTGTTTCGGAAGAAGATGACGAAACAGTAAAATGGGTTCAGGAGAATATCGGTTACTTTATTTCGTATCAAGACCTTTTCTCAACTTGGCTTACAATGGGCAAGGACTTTGATGTTTCAAATGTCCGTGATGCGCTGTCTGCGTTCAGCCGACTTATCTCCAATACGCATAAGAAAGTGTTTGATAAAATTTTTGATACGCTGCAAACCGGTCTTTCTAAGCTTGGTGACAGCTCCGGCACGCAGACCAAGGCAATCAGCGGTTTATTGCAGCTTATCAAAGATATTCCCATGGATGGAAAACAAGACTATGATGTTCTCGGTTTTATCTATGAATACCTTATCAGTATGTTTGCCGCAAACGCAGGCAAAAAAGCCGGCGAGTTCTATACGCCGCACGAAGTATCTTTGCTTATGTCTGAAATCGTAGCAAGCCATCTGAGGGGCAAAAACGAAATTAAAATATACGATCCGACAAGCGGTTCCGGTTCGCTGCTTATTAACATTGGTCAAAGCGTTGCAAAGTATATGTCCGATAAGGATAACATCAAATATTTCGCACAGGAATTAAAAGAGAATACCTATAATCTGACTCGTATGAACTTGGTTATGCGTGGAATAAAGCCGGATAATATCGTCACGCGTAACGGCGATACCCTTGAGGAGGATTGGCCGTACTTTGACGAAAACGATCCGGTTAACACTTATAATCCGTTGTATGTTGATGCAGTCGTTTCAAATCCGCCTTATTCACAGCCGTGGGATCCTACGAATAAGGAAACGGACCCCCGCTATGCCCGTTTCGGTTTCGCACCGAAAGGCAGGGCTGATTATGCGTTCCTGCTTCACGATTTGTTCCACATGAATCCAGATGGTATTATGACGATTGTTCTCCCCCACGGTGTTCTGTTCCGCGGCAGTGAGGAAGGCGAAATCAGAAAGAACCTGATTGAAAATAATCACATAGACACCATTATCGGGCTTCCCGCTAATATCTTCTTTGGCACAGGCATCCCGACCATCATTATGGTACTCCGCCAAAAGCGAGAAAATACCGATATTCTGATTATCGACGCTTCAAAGGGCTTTATCAAAGAAGGAAAAAACAATAAACTGAGAGCGTCCGACATAAAGCGGATAGCTGATACATTTATCAAGAGAGAAAGTATCCCTAAATTCTCAAGGGTGATCAGTCGCGACGAAATCCGAAGAAACGAATACAACCTCAACATTCCACGGTATGTGGATTCCTCCGAAGCCGCAGCGCATTGGGATATGTACGCTTCTATGTTCGGCGGGATTCCGACCGCTGAAATTGACGAATTGGGGGAGTTTTGGGCAGCGTTTCCCGAGCTCAAAAAAGCCCTTTTCACAGAAAGCGGGATTCCCTATGTGAATGTTGCTGTGAAAGATATTAAGGAAGCCGTCAAGGGACATCCCGATGTTGTCGGCTTTGAAGCTGTGTTTCATGCCGCATTTGCGTCATTTCCCGCTTTCCTGAAATCCGAATTGATCGAAAAAATGCAGCGCGTTGAGATCTCCAAAGCGGAATCTATGCTCAGCTCAGATATCTTTGCGCGTTTGAAAAACATCCCTCTCATCGACAAGTATGCCGCCTTCCAACTCCTTGATGATGAATGGACGAGCATTGCGATTGACCTTGAAGTTCTCCAAACCGAGGGCTTTGCCGCAGCGAAAAAGGTTGATCCGAACCTTGTCGTGAAAAAGAAAGACGGAAAAGAACAGGAAGTACAGGAAGGCTGGACCGGCCATATTATTCCATTTGAGTTGGTGCAGGCTACCATACTCAAATCCGAATACGACGAACTCAAACAGTTGGAAAGCAGCTTAAATGAACTTCCGTCCGAGTATGAGTCTATCCTTGACGCAATGACAGAGGACGAAAAAGAGATCTGCAAAGATGTTCTTACCGACGAAGGCGATGCTTTTGTTCCAAGAGAGATCCCCAAGATGATGAAGGAACTCAAAAAGGACAACTCGCCAGAAAGTGTTTCTTTGCAGCATATTTTAGAAAAGGTTGACTCTCTCATCAAATCTGAAAAGGATATTAAGAGTCAGATCAAGACCAAAAGTGCAGAATTGCAGACTAAGACAAAGAAAACCATTGAGCGCTTAACGGACGAGCAGGCTCTTGAACTGCTTGAAAAAAAGTGGATCAGCCCGTTGACAGCGCATATTCACAAGCTGCCCGATACAGTAATAGATAGGTTGGTTCACAGAATTCAAGCGCTTCAAAGCAAATATGCTACCACCTTTTTAGAAGTTGAAAAACAAATCAAAGAAACAGAAAAAGAGCTTGCTCAAATGGTCGACGAGCTTGACGGTAATGAATATGATTTGAAAGGGCTTGGCGAGTTGAAATCGCTATTGTTGGGTGAATAATATGGCTGAAACTAAAAAACCCGCCATTCGATTCAAGGGATTTACGGACGCTTGGGAACAGCGTAAGTTGGGAGAGATTGCAGAAATAGTCGGCGGTGGAACACCCAGCACGGCTATTCCAGAATATTGGGACGGCAATATAGATTGGTATGCTCCTGCCGAGATTGCAGACCAAATATTCCTTGATGGAAGCCAAAAAAAGATAACTGAGCGGGGATACAATAACAGTTCCGCAAAGATGTTGCCTGTGGGAACCGTACTGTTTACATCTCGTGCAGGTATTGGAAAAACAGCGATTTTAGCCAAAACTGGCTGCACAAATCAGGGATTTCAATCTATTGTTCCGCACGAGGGAGAGCTTGACTCATACTTTATTTTTTCTCGTACTGAGGAATTAAAGCAGTATGGAGAAACCACTGGTGCTGGGTCTACCTTTGTTGAAGTATCTGGCAAGCAAATGGCGAATATGACGTTGAAAATGCCGCCAACAATGGAGGAACAGCAGACCATTGGTTCCTTTTTCCGCTCCCTCGACTACCTTATCACCCTTCATCAGCGTAAGTATGAAAAATTGACGAATGTCAAAAAGTCAATGCTTGAAAAAATGTTCCCGAAAAATGGTGCTAATGCTCCTGAAATTCGATTCAAAGGATTTACGGACGCTTGGGAACAGCGGAAGGTTGGCGAGATAGCAGAAAGTACATATGGAGGTGGTACACCAGCTACATCAAATGAGAGATATTGGCTTGGGGATATTCCATGGATACAGTCCTCTGATTTGACGGAACATCAGCTTTATGGAGTCACCCCTAAAAAGCATATATCCATGAGCGGATTAAATTCATCTGCCGCTAAATTAGTACCTCAAAATTCGATAGCTGTTATAACCCGTGTTGGTGTCGGAAAGCTCGCTGTTATGCCATTTTCCTATACTACCAGCCAAGATTTCTTATCCTTGAGTAAACTGAAAACAGATATTTGGTTTAGTGCTTTTGCGTTGTATAAAAAATTGCAAAGTGAACTCAATGAGGTACAAGGAACTTCCATCAAGGGTATAACAAAAGACGAGCTGCTTGCAAAGAATATTTATATTCCAAAGCAGGATGAGCAGAGAGCTATCGGAACTTTTTTCCGCAACCTCGACCACCTTATCACCCTTCATCAGCGTAAGCTGGAAAAACTCCAAAACATCAAGAAATCCATGCTGGAAAAGATGTTTGTATAAGAAAGGACGGATAATCTTATGATTTTATACCACGGAAGCAATGTTGAGGTAAAAGAACCGAGGATCATCAACACAAACAGAGGGTTGGATTTTGGCGCGGGATTCTATACCACAACTGATTTTGAGCAAGCAAAGCGCTGGGCGATTTCAAAAACCAAGCGGATGGGCAGCGGAATCCCAACTATATCGGTATTTCAATTTGGCGAAAGCCAAATTGAACCTCGGCTGGCATATAAGTCATTTAAAAAGCCGAATCGGGAATGGCTGGATTATGTCGCAAGTAACCGGAAAGGTCTTTATACCGGGCCGCAGTTTGATATTGTTTCCGGGCCGGTCGCCAATGACCGCACAATTCTCATCGTGAATGATTACCTCTCCGGCGCATATCCTGCCGAAACGGCAGTGTTGTTATTGGAAACGTCCAAGCTGACCGACCAATACGCATTCCTCACCTATGCGGCGGTCCAGACTTTGCGCTTTAAGGAGGCAATGACAAATGTTGGATGAAAGAATGCAAGAGCATATGCGGCATTATATCGATGCCGAGGTTTCCACATTGATTGCAAACGCCCGGAAAATTGAACCTATGGATGGTTTAAGACTGTTTCTCTCCTCAAAAACATATGCAATGCTCTGCGATAATGAGCTCGATATGTGGGAGTTCAGCCCGCTCGCAATCTATGATATGTGGGAAAATGAAATAAAAACAGGCGATCCGCGAAATTCGCTCTATTTGAGAGGTGATAACATTGAGTGAGGAATTCCTTTTCTTCAACTATCTGCTTGAGAAATATGCCTCATACAAGAAAAAAACAGCAACAGAGATCCTTCGCGAATGGGATAAAAAGGGCATAACGCAGAAGATATATGATTGTTATTGGGACTACCACAGCGAAAGAATCGAAAATGCATTTGAGGATATCGACAGTCTGATGACGACAGGAAAGCACGCCTGGTAACCCTGAGGTCGCATTGTTTCTTGGGAATAGCGGAAGACTGGTGACTTGTGTCAAAGAGAGTCATTGTTGGGCTTGCCGCATCGGTCACACCATACTATCGAGAGGAAGGTATTCCGGATTCTCCGTAACCTTATTTGAATTCGGATGTTGGGATGCGTGCAGTACAGCGTAAGTCGGAAAAACTCCAAAACATCAAGAAATCTATGCTTGAAAAAATGTTTGTTTGAATGCTGCGCTTGAAAGAAAGGAAGAACAAGGATGACGTTCAAGTATGAAGCTGATTTTGAAGAAGCCTTAATAAAGGTCCTGGCGGACAAAGGGTGGGAAAAGGAAGTCCTGAAACATCCTACAGAACAGGACTTGATAACGAATTGGGCAAAAATACTGTACGATAATAACCGTGGGATCGATCGGCTGAACAACTATCCGCTTACGAAGGGAGAAATGCAGCAAATCATTGAGCAAATCACGCAGTTGCGTACACCGCTAAAGTTGAACAGCTTTATCAACGGCAAAACAGTATCCGTTAAGCGTGATAATCCTGACGATAAGGTGCATTTCGGCAAAGAAGTCAGCCTAAAAATCTATGACCGCAGAGAGATTGCAGCGGGACAGAGCCGCTATCAGATTGTGCAGCAGCCTGTTTTCCCAAGTAAATCGAAGATACTAAATGATCGCCGTGGAGATCTGATGTTGCTCATCAACGGTATGCCCGTCATTCATATTGAGCTGAAGCGCAGCGGCATGCCTGTGAGCCAAGCGTATAATCAGATCGAAAAGTACGCCTATGAGGGCGTTTTCTCCGGACTGTTCTCGCTTGTGCAGGTATTTGTTGCGATGAATCCCGACGAAACGGTTTACTTCGCGAACCCCGGCCCTGACGGAAAATTCAATATAAACTACTACTTTCATTGGGCTGATTTTAATAACGAGCCGATTAACGATTGGAAAGCCATTGCTTCCTCGCTTCTTTCTATACCTATGGCACACCAGCTAATTGGCTTCTACACCGTTGCAGATAATGCAGACGGCGTGTTGAAGGTTATGCGCAGTTACCAATACTACGCTGCAAGTGCCATTTCCGATGTTGTGTCTAAGACACAATGGGATAGTGGGAATCAGCGTGGCGGTTATATTTGGCACACCACCGGATCAGGAAAAACAATGACGAGCTTCAAGTCGGCTCAGTTAATTGCAAATTCAAATGACGCCGATAAAGTGATCTTTCTGACAGACCGAATTGAACTCGGAACGCAGTCACTTAAAGAATATCGCGCCTTTGCCGATGAGAACGAAACCGTACAGGCAACGGAAAACACCCATGTTTTGCTGACAAAATTAAAGAGCAATGCCACCGCAGACACGCTGATCGTTACATCCATTCAGAAAATGAGCAACATTCGTGATGAAGAAGGCAGACGCAACGCGCACGATATTGAAATCATCAGCGGCAAGCGGCTTGTTTTCATCGTAGATGAAGCACATCGGTCAACTTTCGGGGACATGCTCACGATAATCAAAGAGACTTTCCCTAATGCGATCTTTTTTGGCTTTACAGGAACGCCTGTTTTTGAAGAAAATGCTAAGAAGAACAGCGCACAAACCGATGTGTTCGGAAATGAGCTGCACAGATACAGCATTGCAGACGGTATCAGGGATAAGAATGTTCTTGGCTTCGATCCATATAAGATTCTGACTTTCCGTGACAAGGATATCCGCAAGGTTGTTGCTTTGGGAAAGGCAAAAGCACAGACCGAAGAAGAAGCGATTTCCGATCCCAAAAAAGCGGAAGTGTTCTATGCGTATATGGACGCTTCCAGAGTCAGGATGGCAGGCTACTTAGGCAATGACGGCAAATGGGTAAAAGGTATTGAAGATTATCTGCCGAAGTCGCAGTATCTTTCATCGGAACACCAAAACAAAGTGGTTGAGGATATTAAGGATAATTGGCTTACCCTCAGTCGCAATGGGAAATTCCACGCCATTTTTGCGACAAGCAGCATCCCCGAAGCAATAGAATATTATAGATTGTTTAAAACGGCGATGCCTCATCTGAAAACCACTTGCCTGTTTGATCCTAATATCAGTAATGAAGACGGCGACTATAAAGAATACAGAGGACAGCCCATCGCATTCTTTAAGGAAGAAGGGCTTGTTGAAATCATTGAAGATTACAACAAACGATATAAACAAGACTTCGGAATTGCAACACATGCCCGCTTTAAAAAGGATTTGTCTTTACGGCTTGCCCATAAAGAGCAGTATAAACGAATTGAAAAAGAGCATGAAAAACAGCTTGACCTTTTGATTGTCGTTGAACAAATGCTGACAGGGTTCGACTCTAAGTGGGTAAACACGCTTTATATGGACAAAATTCTTGAATACGAGAATATCATTCAGGCGTTTTCAAGAACAAACCGCCTTTTCGGTCCCGATAAGCCTTTCGGCATTATCCGCTATTACCGTAAGCCGCATACGATGGAGCAGAATATCGACCGTGCTGTCAAGCTCTATTCAGGTGACAGACCGATCGGGCTGTTTGTTGAAAAACTGTCCTATAATCTCAGCAGGCTCAATTCAGTGTATGATGATATTGCAGGCCTGTTTCAGAATGCAAATGTTCCTGACTTTGAAAAACTGCCTGATGATCGGACAGTCCGTGCAAAGTTTGCTTCGCTGTTCAAGGATCTGAACGGGTATCTTGAAGCTGCAAAAATTCAAGGCTTCCGGTGGGACAAGCAAACCTATCAGTTTCAGGACGAGGAAAGCGGAAAGACGCTGAAGATAACCCTCAGCTTCGATGAAAATGCTTTCCTAATCTTAGCCCAACGATATAAAGAATTATTTTCCGGCGATGATGACGGCGGCACACAAGGCAGTAAAGATGATGTACCGTATGATCTTGTAGGGTATCTGACCGAGATTGATACGGGCGTCATAGACGCCGACTATATGAATAGCCGTTTTGACAAATACTTAAAGTTAATCCGGCAGGACAGCTCGTCCGAAGAACTCATTGAGCAAGCAAAAGCAGAGCTGCATAAGACCTTTGCCGCATTGACGCAGGAAGAACAGAAATATGCAAACATCTTCCTGCACGACATTGAGCGGGGAGATGTTGTTGCAGAGGATGGTAATACGCTTCGGGACTACATAACAGAGTACCAATACCGTGCGCAGGACGATCAGATACATCGCTTCGCAAGCACTTTCGGACTTGATGAAGAAAAACTGCGTAATATGATGAATCTGAACCTTACCGAAGCAAATATCAATGAGTTTGGCAGGCTTGATGAACTTAAAAAGAGCGTTGATAAGGGCAAGGCAAAAGCCTTCTTTGAAGGTCATAAACAAGTCAAACTAATTCCGCCAAAGGTAAATATGAAAATCGATCAGCTTCTACGCGCGTTTATCATATCTGGTGGCTTTGAGATTGATTCACCGTAATGTTCGACGACACACCTGAGACAAGGCGAAAAGTGCGGGAATATTCGGTTATGGGAAAACTGCTGTACGATTTTATGGCGTATTATTGGAGCGCCTCGTCGCTTGCCGCCCTTGTGAAGCGGCCACTAATTCGGCGGCTGTAAGCGGCAGGTGCAGGCCCGGGTTTGCCCTGAGCATGGAAGCTTAAGAGCGGCATTGCACGGAAAAAAGGCCTCAGGGGGCATCCGTTATTTTCCCGTCCTTCAAATAAATGTGACGTCTGCAGATTTCAGAAACCATCCGGTCATGCGTTACAATTAGAATCGTGATTCCCTGCTGGTTCAGTGTACAAAACAACTCCATAAGCTGTCCGGACGTCGTACTATCCAGCGCTCCCGTCGGTTCATCGGCCAAAATAATATCCGGCTGATTCACCAAGGCGCGGGCTACGGCTACGCGCTGACGCTGTCCGCCGGAAAGCTGATTCGCCTTTTTTTTCGCTTGATCGGCAATTCCCACTGTTTCCAGCGCCTCCATGGCAATTTTCTTCATTTTCCCATAGGGTGTGGAATTAAAAAACATCGGAAGCATAGTATTAAACAGCACCGTCTTCTGATTCAGCAGACAAAAGTCCTGAAACACATAGCCAATGCTGCGATTCCTTAAATGCGCCTTTTTTTCTTCACTCATTTTACGAATATCTTTCCCGCAGAAATGGTAGCTTCCCTCGTCAAAAACATCCATACAGCCGATAATATTCAGCAGCGTGGATTTCCCGGAGCCTGATTTTCCCATAATAGAAACCATTTCCCCTTCCGCAACCTTCAGGTTGATATCCTTCAGCGCATGAAAACGCGTTTTCCCTTGGCCATAATATTTATTCAAATCCGCAATTTCGATCAAACTCATTTTCCCAGCCGTCCTTTCTTTTGAGATAGGGAGATTTCCGACAGATTTTTATACATAGCGGCAATCACACTACAGCTCCGTCCTTTTGCGAACCGATAGTACCGATACATTTCTGTAAATTAAAATAATCGGCAGCAGCGCCAGCACGATAAGCAGTAAAACATAAAGCAGTAAATATCCCATAACAGAAGGGGTAAGGTACAGGAATCCAAACTGCTCTAAAAAACGCGGATATAAAAGAATGATCGCACCGGCAGCACAGGTTGCAAGTACACCGATCAGGCCCAGTCCCGCCGCCATGATCCGATACGCAGTCCCTTTTGTACACCCCGTTAGCAAAAAGATACAAAACATTTCCATCTTTTTATATAAAAACAATACGGAAAAGCTCAGGGACAAAATTGCAGCCACCGCCGATAAATAAGCCGGCAGCGGAATTACCTGCTGTATGCGTTCTTTTGATACCTCATAGGAGTGATACAAAATATCGTCATAAGTCGTATACAGATGGCCATGCTCTCCGAGATAAGTAAAAACCTCATTTTTCTCTTCCAGAGCTGCATTCTCATGGAATACAATATAAAAATGACTCTGCAGAAAGCCCTCGCTTTGCAGGGCCTCTCTGACCTCCGGCGTATCTTTAAGCAGCAAAGAGGCATATGCAGGCTGCAGAATATCATCCACAGTTACATTTGATCCGCTGTTCTTATATGCAAGCAGATAGCCCGGCTCCTCTAATTTCCCGACAATCACGGTTTCTAAGGGCTGTCCGTTCCATGTGACGGTCACTTCTTGACGCAGGGAAACCTGCTCGGATAACGATCCGGCCGCGATACACTGGAGCTTACCGTCTGCAATTCCTGTTGCCGTAAATTCAGCCGCACCTGTAAACAATGGATAATCTCTCAGCATTTCCGGATTAATTAATGCAACCGTTGCGTTCCATCCATTATATTGAATATCACCGCCTGAAAAAAGCCTTTTTGAATAAACCTCTTTTACGGCACCCATCTGCAGAACAGACTGCACGGCACCGGCATCCTTAGGCGGAGGATTTGTATCCATGGCATAGATCATATGCGCCGCGCCAGGAATCTGTTTCAAAAGCGTTTCTTTGTATGTACAGTATTGATAAGTACCGATCAGAAAGGCCAGAAACAGTTCCGCACTCAAAATCATGCAAAACAGCAGGACCGCAGGAAAACGGATCCCATCATAAAAACGCAGCAGAAGCGATAATTTCTTTTTCATATCACCTTTATCCTGATTCCTTTCCGCAGTTGAAATCTAAAAGCACCCGTTCGGCGCAAAAATCGTGTATCATTCGCCGGCAAGCCGGGCGGCAGGCTTCCGAAGGTAGGAAATCACATACGGAATAGAAGCGAGAACCGCAGCCAAAATCATTAGACTGCTGATGATCACATAATCCCGCACGTCAAACCGTGTATCGTGAAGGCTGAGATGCTGAAACAGCAGGTCATAGAAAACAGCATGCAGAAGGATCCCGCCAAGGCTCATAAATAAGGCAAATAAAATCCGTTCTGCAAACAGCAGAAGCGCAAGATCACCCTTCGTTGCGCCGGCCATTTTACAGACCGCATCAAAACGCCGATTCCGCATCGTAAGATACTGCAGTAAAAATAACAGAGACGCAGCCAGGACAACGTATATCATTGCATGACTGGCAAGCTCTGTTTTTAAGAAACGTACATCGCCGCTCATACTGCTGGGGCGCAGTACCGCATCCTCGCCCCAATACGGAAGAAACGCATTTACAAATTTTTTATCCTGCCATACGTCGAGCCGTTCCGCTAAAATAATATCCGCGGTGCTAACCGGTAAGTTCAGGTCTTCAAATACCGTTGAGGGAATCACGCAGAGATTCTCCCAATTTACAAAAATCCCGATAACCTCAAAGGGGCCGTATTCACCAAATGTAACCAGATCCCCGACCCGGCATTCTAAGTTATTTGATACCATTACAACCTTTTGTTTCTCCAGAATTTCTTCTTCTGTAAAATACAGGCGTCCCTGATACGCCGGCATGGTCAGACCGACATTATTTTTTTCCGATGCATCAAGGAAGTAGATTTCCGACCGATCCAGAGAATCGTGGAAATAATGCAGATAGGTATCCTGAACCTCCCATGGCTCCAATATGCTTTGAAGCGACTCCTGTACGGAATGCAGCTTCATATCTCCGGTCAGGATTCTATAAGTGCGGAAATCCAAAGTATTTTTCTTCTTATTCGACATATAAGTAACGGTATTTCCGTACATTACAATGGCTAATAAGCTTAACAGCAGGCTGCTGATACAGAACGTGAAAAATACCGTCCTGTTTGAAATCGCATACTGTTTTACCCTTTCCTTAAGTAAAATAAATAGTTTCAATGCCGCATCCTTTTCCTGTTTGATTCCGAATAAACAATTATAGGTCGGAGGGTTCCGTAATCGTTAGTCCATGATGTGAATTATAACATGAATTTCTTAGCATTTCAATTTTGCAATTCCTTTTTCATCCAGATAGCGTCCGGCAATGCGCATCTATTCTTAACAGAACGGCAGATTGCCTTGTCATTTGTTTTGTTTGATAAATTCCATCGGAGACATACCTGTCTCCTTCTTAAATTTCCGGGAAAACGAATGAATACCCGAATAATGCAGCGCTTCTGCGGTCTCCGTGACACGCATACCATGCTTGAGCAGAAGCTCCTTGGCCAAAGCAATCTTCAGATCCGCAAGATACCGCAATATGCTGCAGCCCGTTACCTCCTTAAAGGAATGGGAAAGATGGCTTTTGCTGAAATGAAACTGCGCAGCAAGCTCGTCCAGCGTGATATTACGATAAAGATTATGCCGGATATAAATCTGGACCTTGCCCACCACCTCCCGCAGCTGCTTAGAGGCAGGCGTCCCGCCGTTTTTACATTCGGCCAGCATATATAAAAGGGTGTGCAGCAAAAAGGAGATGCTGCTTTCAACGAAATGCGCAGGCGCCGCCGGCAGCTCCTGCCGGGAACTGAAGACCTTTTCCGTTCCTTCAGACCCAGCCGTCTGCTGCAGGCGGAGCACATAGCGGAGTGCAGGTAAAATGCAGGCAGGCTTCAGCAGCGCTTCCCGGAAAAATGCGATCAGAGGAGATCCGCACCGAAAGGAGAAAACCAGCAGGTCACAGGATTCATCCTCCCGCAGCGCAAAGCGCTGAAACGCCGGGACCTGCCCGGTAAAATAGCAAGCGCCTGCCGGGTTTGAGAAAACCGCTCTTTATCCTTTTCAATCTGATGTCAAGGCTGCTCAAATTCTCCGCTGTACTTCCCAATACGCCACGCTCAAAGCCCGTAAAGCCTGCCGACCTCATATGCTCAAAAAGCCTGTCTTGGAGGACAGAATAGGATTTTTGGAACGCAGACCTCCCATATTTGCCGATAACCTGCTGTCCGTTTTCATTAAGAAGAGGGACGGTGTTCTTCCACTTTTTCGAGTGGGAAACCTGATTGATTACCTCCTTGACCGTACCTCGGAGCGTCTCGTCCTTACATCGCTTCAACCAGCGGATTTCATTGGCAGCCAGGGCGGCGATTGTCAGCATAAAGATACTTTTCCCATCGCCGGGGTCACCCTGCACAAGCGTAACCTTGCCATAGGGAATGAACGGATACCACAGCCATTCAATTTCTCTCGGTTCGATTTCACTTGCCCTGATAAGCTCAAGACGGGCATTGTTCGCCTGATTTGCGTTTTCCATTTTGTTCTCCTTTCCGTTACCGCCGGGAAAATAAAAATAGCCCTCGCTTTTGTAAATTCCCGGGGCAATTTTCAGACATTTTCTGCTGTGTAACCGCCTCCCAAAGCAAGGGCTATGTATTCGTATTCAGTTGTACTCATACGCCGTTTTGCAGCGTTTGGGGACAAAAAATAACACCCAAGTTTTTACACTTGAGTGCTATGTATGAAAATTTGGTAGCTTTCCGACAAACTGAAGATTTTTTATTTTCTAAGGCGAGCTAAAACCCATGATGTAATCGGTCTGAAAGCAATATAAAGAACATAACCAACCATTCCGCCGATTGTATTCGTAATTAAATCCGTGATGTCAGCAGAACGAAAACCGTTAATAAGCGGTTGTAATAGTTCAATACCCAAACTCATTAGAAAGCAGCAAAATACAGTTCTACCAAATCCAGCGGCTGGGGTTCGTGTCATAGGAAACAGAAAACCGAATGGTACCAGCATAATGACATTCAATAAAACCTGCCTAATAAAATCCCCACGGCCTGTTAATACATCTACGAACGGAACCATATTCATAGGGCTGTATGGATGGTTCAGAATGAACGGCAGAGCTGTTATGACAGGCATGAGGGTAAAGTAAAGCACAAAAGATAGATATACATACATCAACGTATTGATGAACAGTATATCCTTGCCTTTAGATTTCCACTTTCTAAAAAAAACGAAAGCGTATAATAAAACTAATGCTATGAAATCTATCAAGTATTTCATTGTGGCTCTCCTTCATAACTCACGATTTATCACACTATGCCATTCAGTGACATATCTAACAGTGCCGCAATCTGATCTCTTCGTCCATATATTACTGCCGTGATCCACACAGTTTTCTTTTCCTCGTCAATCAGATAATAAACAAGAAAATTCTTAACAGGCATTTTACGGATTCCTTTTGTGCGCCACGGTTCCTCATCTGCAAGAGGGTATCTCGATGGCATAGAATCCAGATTTTCGATTTCATTTTGCAGAGCATCCGACCATTTTCGTGCGGTTTCCGGCGCTAACAAAGTTTTAGAAATATATTGCACCGTTTCTTCAATCTGCCCGATTGCCTGTGCGGTCAATTTCACCTCATACCGCATAATCAAATACCCTCTCGGATTTTGGCAAAGGCTTCGTCAATGGGCAGACCCTCGCCAGACTTCGCCTGATTATATCCCTTTTCCATCATTGCGTTAAACTGTGCGTCAGTCAGGCTATCTCTTGTCGGCAGCTTCGGTATGGAGAGGGAAAACGGAACGCTGCCCGTCATAATAATTTGTCTGTACAAGGTATCAATCAGAACGGAAACTGGCAATCCAATCCTATCCAAAACCGCCTCCGCTTGCCTTTTGATTTCAGGCTGTACACGCGCCGTTACATTTGCGCTTTTTGTTGCCATAATAAGCACCTGCCTTTCTGCTTTTGATTATGCCATATTGTATGGCTAATTGCAATACAATATTCAAAAATTCACGAAATTTTATGAGTGTGTTTCTTCTGCTGTCTCTATGACCTCTTGAACCCCAGTTCACGAGAAAAAGCCGCCATCAGATGATAGCGGCTTTTCGTGTGTAGTTGGTATCAGTTGTAAATCAATTCGCTGTAAACCACCTCTGCGGCTCGGCTGCGAAGGTTGTTCATCATCTGCGCCCACTTCATACCGTCCTCCGCCTGCTGCGGCTTCTCTCGCTGCTTTTCAAGCTACAGCCTTTGAAGCTCAGAGGCAAAAGCCTTTTCATCTTTCAGCACAAGGCGGGAGAGCCTTTGAACGGTAGATAAAATCAAGGCTTCTACGGTGTTTGCACTGATACCGTATGCGGTACAGGAATTCCCTCTATTTGCATATCCGCCGCAGCGGAAAGCATACTCAACAGAGCCGTCCTTTCTGCTGTAATGGGTTTGCAGTGTCATTCTCCTGCCGCAGTCGGCACAGTAGAGATAACCGCTTAATCGGTGGTAATGACTGCCCCACGGTGCGGCTCGTTCTACCCGCTTCCTTGTGCGCTGAACGCTGTCCGAAAGCTCCTGCGGGATAATAGGCTCGTGCGTATTCGGAAAAACATACTGTTCTTCTTCGCCAGTTTCCTTTCTCTTGTGGAGCTTAAAGTTTGTTCCCACAGATTTATGCAGAATGGTGTGACCGAGATATTCCTGCCTGTCCAGTATCTTTCTTATGGTTGATACAGACCAAAAGTATGGGTCGGCGTAATGATTCCCTCTGGACTACTCCTTGTGGTACTCCTTTGCGTATGCGGCGGGGATCAATATCTTTTCTTCGGTGAGTAACTCAGCTATTGCCCGTGGGCTTTTCCCATCGTTTGCAAGCAGGAAGATACGCTTTACCACTTCGGCGGCAACAGGGTCTACCACAAGCGTCTGCTTATCGCCGGGAAGCCTGTTATAGCCATAGGGGATACTGCCAGAACAGCGTTTGCCGTCTTTCATTCGAGCTTCAAATATCGCTTTAATCTTGTTGCTCGTGTCCTTTGCATACCATTCGTTCATTATATATTGAGGAAAGGGGCAAAGTCGTTGTCAGAGGCGTTAGTGCTGTCAATACAGTTGTTGACAGCGATAAAACGCACATCTTTCTGTGGAAAAACAACTTCCGTGTAAAATCCGACTTGCAGATAGTTACGCCCAAAACGGCTCATATCCTTTACGATAATTGTACCGATGTTCCCAGCTTCAACCTCGGCTATCAGGGACTGAACGCCCGGGCGATTGAAGCTAACGTCCGAATAGCCATCGTCCGTAAAATGACGGATATTTGTAAAGCCGTTCTTATGAGCATAGTCCTCCAAGTATTTCTTCTGATTGGTTATTGAGTTTGACTCGCCTACAAGGTCATCGTCTCTCGACAACCTTTCGTAGAGGGCTGTAACCCTTGATTTTGCTTGTATTCTTGACAATTCTAACACCTCCTCGCTTATGTAATCTATTTATGGCTTATCATTACTCCCTCTACTAATAGGAGAAAACAAGGGGGCAAAACGGAACTGTTTTTCAAAGAAATTAAAAAATTTTTTGGTAGCTCTAAACCCGCTCTTGACATTTGACAGCCATTTTCGCAATTAAAAAGGATGATTTTCATCATCCTCAATGATTATATCCCTCCGGGTTGAAAAGAAAAAGTAAATTCGTATGAAAAATAAAATCTTTCATGCGAAAATTTCTGAAAGGATGGATGTTCTTATGAAGAAAAAAAACATTGCGATCCTATTTTGTCTGCTCACGGGACTTCTCTTGCTGCTATGTGCCTGCAGCGAAGGAGCCTCCCCATCCGCAGCCGCCTATTCAAAATACGGAAATAGGTGACACGGCATTTCTGTGCAGCGCAATGCTGGTTTTATCCGTTTTAGCAGGATGGATTCTGAAAAAGAAAACAGCATTCTGAATAAAGCAGAAATCCTCCGAGAGGGGCTGTAAAAAAGTCAAACAAAAGAAAAAGCCTTACATAATAAATCCCGGTAAAATCACGATTTGCCATGACTTTGCCGCGAAGATTTTTGAAAAAAGAAGGCTTTTCTACAGCCCCTCTTAAAAATCTTTTAAATTTACAGTCCCGAAAGGATTTAGCGCTATGAAAATAAATTATAATCGGCTGAAGCAACTGGGATTATTGCTGATTTCCGTCTATCTGCTGAGTTCCGGATGCGGTTGCGGTACAGGAAGCGCCGTGCCTCCGCAGCATAGCGGTGTACCTGCTGAAAGCACCGTGCTGTATCAGCTGCCGAACCATACGCACGTACAGATGATGTGTTATGTTCTAAAAACAAGTACGGGAAAGCTTATCGTAATTGCCAGCGGAGACCTGGGAACAGAGGGGGGCCAGCGGCTTCTCGAGCTGTATGGAACCCAGTTAAAATGCGATGTGCTGCAGATGGCGCATCACGGCTCCTTCGGCGTATCGAAACGTGTCTACGCCGCGCTCTTCCACCGTCTGGCTTTGGCCTGCGCCGACTGGCTTTATGATAATGATCCGGGAAGCGGATACAATACAGGTCCGTGGCAGACCGCTACGGTACGCCGGTGGAGGGAGGATTTCAGTGCAAAAATATCATACAGCTTCATCACATGGGACGGCTGTTACAGCGCCGTCCCTTTTTTCGGGACAAAAAATCCTGTTAAGTCAACGTTCTCAATGCGGAGCAGACGGATCTTTTTATCAATACCGCCGGCATATCCGGTCAGACTGCCGCCGCGCCCTACAACCCTGTGACATGGTACAATTACGGAAATCGGATTGTGCCCCACCGCGCCGCCTACTGCCTGGGCAGACATTGTTTTGAGGCCCTGCTTTTCGGCGATCATATCTGCAATCTCTCCGTATGTCAGAACCGTCCCGTATGGTATCTGCTTCAAAATTTCCCACACCATAAGGCGGAAAGGAGAACCGGCCAGCTTCAGGGAAGGTGTAAAATCCGGATTTTCACCGTGAAAATAAAGATCCAGCCATTTTCTCGTCTGCCTGAACACCGGCAGATCCGTTTCTTCATGCGCCGGACCCAAAGTATCCGCATAATATTTCTGTCCGTCAAACCACAGACCTGTCAGGCTTTCACCGTCTCCGGCAATTGTAATACGCCCCATAGGCGACTCGTATGTATCCGTATACTGCATAATCCGCACGCTCCAAGATCTTTCCGCAGGCCGGCAATGCCGCCTTTCACCCGCCGGGTCAGGACAAAAAGCACCGGCATCATCAGGTGCGCTTTTAAGCCGCATGTGCTTCTGATGAATGATGGTAATTATAACACACCATAGAAGCAAAACACCATAGAGAAACGGGCTTTAAACCTGCGGCACGTTATATGAAAAAGTAAAAGCAACAGAAGTGTTGCGTTTATAACTTTACAAATTCTATTTTGTGGTTTTCCGTAAAATATAGTAGGCTTTTGGCTGTGCTTACCGGCGTTGAAAGGAGGT
>ERZ779746.379-NODE-379-length-24846-cov-2.337138_pt1 | contig 24846 bp, 24 predicted proteins | sample MGYA00511888_ERZ779746 | MGnify/ENA primary metagenome ERZ779746 (study PRJEB29588, sample SAMEA1964695) | human gut metagenome | biome: human gut; feature: human-associated habitat; material: faeces | place: Denmark | collected 2008/2010 ... | reverse complement strand
CATAATTGCTTCCAAGGAACTTTTTTACCGTCTTTACCTTCGCAGGTGACTCCACAATCACTAAATATTTAGCCAATGTTTTCCTCCTGATTTTTTATTCCTTCCTTCTGCAGATTTTGCAGATACCTGTATTATATCACTGCATATAAAAAATAAATATATAAAATGGTTATTGATTGTATTATTAAGCATATTAATCTGTTTAATAGGCATAAGTAGAATTTATCTTGGAGTACATTACACAAGTGATGTTTTAGGTGGATTCCTATTATCAATATCATATTTAGTTGTATATATAAGTTTAATAAAAAAAATATTATCAGAAGAATAATAGGACACTAAAAAAACTATTGACCAGTAGAGACTATCATAATATACAATAATGGGAAAATATAAAAAGAGGTAATTTATAATGATAAAACAAACGGCAAGTAGAGATAATTTAGGAAAACTTGCACCAAAATTTGCAAAATTAAATGATGATGTATTATTTGGTGAAGTATAGCCAAGAGAAGACAAACTATCATTGAGAGATAAAAAACAGTAATAATTAAAAGAGCAAAAAATATAAAAAACTAAAATAAATGGATTAAAGGAAAGCGTATGAAAACAAAGATTATAAAATTAAATAATAAAGTGGATACAAAAAAATTTGAGAGAAAGATTTGGATTTATAAAAGCATAATATATAAAAGAACAAAATTTATATTAGAAGACAATGTAAAAAATATAAACTATAGTAGTGTAATAGAAGCGCTAAATATAAAAAACAGAATTAAAAGGATTAACTATATATATGACAAAGCGTGCTCGGAGATTGACGAATATAACAAAATCAAGCATATAGACTGTGAATTTAAAAATGGTAAGTGCATGAATCAACACAATACAAAAAGAATTAATGGTTGCTGTAGATTGTGCAGGCTTCAAAGTTCACATGGGTGTACATCTCAAAATATAACTTGTAAATTATTTTTTTGCGATCAATTGGAGAAAAAATATAAAACAATTAAGTTTAATGACATAAAAATACTAAAATGTCTATCACTAACTAATAGAATAATTGTAAGAGACAACTACTTCGAAACAAAAGAAAATTTTTTAAGAACGCTGTATTTAAATAGTATAATTGTTTTTTCAATAAAGGTTGTTATTAATATTATAAAAAACGGAGTATATCTACATAAAATACGTAAAAATATAACAAAAGAAAATGGAGGTTAATATGAAAAATATAAAAATTGATTTAAAAAATACAAATGTAACTGACAAGGAAATTGTAAAATATGCAGAAGAAGTAAAAAGAATACATGAAGATCTACATAAAAGAGCTGGAAATAAAAAGGACTTTGTTGGATGGTTAGAACTTCCAAATAATTATGATAAAAAAGAATTTGATAAAATAAAAAAAGCAGCGGAAAAAATAAAAAAAGATTCAGAGATATTGATTGTAATAGGAATAGGTGGTTCTTATTTGGGGGCAAGAGCGGTTATAGAGGCGTTAAACAGCACTTTTTATAATTTACAATCAGATAGAAAAACACCATTAATATTATATGCTGGAAACAATTTAAGTACAAATTATATAAATGATTTAATAGAGATTATAGGAAATAAAGATTTTTCTATAAATGTAATATCAAAATCTGGAACAACAACAGAACCTGCTATCGCATTTAGAATTTTTAGGGAAATGATAGAAAATAAATATGGAATAAAGGAAGCAAGAAAAAGAATATATGTTACTACAGATAGCAAAAAAGGTGCTCTTAAAACATTAGCAAAAGAAGAAAAATATACTACATTTGTAATACCAGATAATATAGGTGGAAGATATTCAGTTCTTACAGCGGTAGGGCTACTGCCAATAGCTACAGCGGGAATAGACATAGATAAGCTTATTAAAGGAGCTCAAAATGCGCAGGAGCAGTATTCAGACAAAAATGTTAAATATAATGAGTGTTACAAATATGCTGTAGTTAGAAATATATTATATAAAAATAAAAAAGACATAGAAATACTTGTTACATATGAACCAAAGTTACACTATTTAATAGAATGGTGGAAGCAATTATTTGGGGAAAGCGAAGGAAAAGACAAAAAAGGAATATACCCTTCAGGAGTAGAGTTTACTACTGATTTACATTCATTAGGACAATATATACAAGATGGAAGAAGAAACTTATTTGAAACAGTAATAAACATAGAAAAAATTAACTCAGAAATAAAGATAAATATGGATGAAGATAATTTAGATGGATTGAATTATCTGTCTGGAAAAACATTGGATTTCGTTAATAAAAAGGCTATGGATGGTACTATAGCAGCACATGTGGAGGGAGATGTACCAAATATATTAATAAATATGGAAGAACTAAATGAAGAAACCATAGGTTACTTAATATATTTCTTTGAATTAGCATGTGCTATGTCAGGAAATTTATTAGGTGTAGATCCATTCAATCAACCAGGAGTAGAAAAATATAAAACTAATATGTTTAAATTACTAAAAAAGCCGGGATATGAAGAAAATTAGGAAAACACTTGCATTTGTTAAAAATATAAAGTATAATAATTATATATTTAATATTAAAAACATAAATGAGACAAAGTAAAATAAAGGTTATTTAAAGAGAGGATTAGTTGAAAGCTGAAAGCTAATCTAAAAAAACATATTTGAAAAACTACCTCATTGTTCCTAGCAAAAACTAGGCGTGTGCTTGCGTTAAAAGTTAATTAAGTAAAAAACAAGGATGGAACCGTGTTAATAAAAGCACTCCTGGGCGTAGTTAAATGCCTAGGAGTTTTTTGATATGCTAATTTATAGGCATAAAAAAGGAGGAAAAATAAAATGATAAAAATTGAATTGAAAGATGGAGCTATTATTGAAATAGAAAAAGGTAGTTCAATAATAGATGTGGCAAAAAAAATTAGTGAAGGCTTAGCAAGAGTAACATTAGCAGGATTAGTAAATGGAGAAGTACAGGATTTAAGACATAAATTGACTGAAGATTGCAAACTTGAAATATTAACATTTGATAGTCTAGAGGGAAAAAAAGCATATTGGCATACAACATCCCACATAATGGCACAAGCAATAAAAAGACTATATCCAGAAATAAAACTTGCAATAGGACCATCAATAGATAATGGATTTTATTATGACTTCGATACAGAAAAACCATTTTCAGAAGAAGATTTAATCAAAATTGAAGATGAAATGAAAAAAATAATAAAAGAAGATTTACCACTAGAAAGATTTGAACTCCCAAGAAAAGAAGCAATAAAATTTATGGAGGAAAAAGGAGAGCCATATAAGGTAGAACTAATCAACGATTTGCCAGAAGATGCAATAATATCATTCTACAAACAAGGCGAATTTACAGATCTTTGCGCAGGTCCTCATGTTGCGAAAACAGGTAATATTAAAGCTGTAAAACTGTTAACATCTTCAGGAGCTTATTGGAGAGGAAACGAAAAAAATAAAATGCTACAAAGGATTTATGGTATTTCATATCCAAAAGCTAGCCAATTAGAAGAATACTTAAATATGTTAGAAGAAGCAAAAAAGAGAGATCATAAAAAATTGGGTAAAGAGTTAGAATTATTTATGATTACAGGAGAAGGACCAGGATTTCCATTCTTTTTACCAAAAGGAATGGTGATTAGAAATGTATTAGAAGATTATTGGAGAAAAATTCATACTTTAAATGGATATCAAGAAGTTAAAACACCGGTAATGTTAAATGAAGAATTATGGCATCGTTCAGGACACTGGGATCATTATAAGGACAATATGTATACAACAAAAATAGATGAACAAGACTTTGCTTTAAAACCAATGAACTGCCCAGGAGGTATGTTAGTATATAAAAGCAAAATGCATTCATACAAGGACTTACCTATAAGGATGGGAGAATTGGGACTTGTACATAGACATGAAAAATCTGGCCAATTAAACGGGCTATTTAGGGTAAGATGTTTTACTCAAGACGATGCTCATATATTCTGTTTACCAGAACAAATTGAATCAGAAATAATTGACTTAATGCACTTAATAAACCAAGTATATAGCTTGTTTGGATTTACATATACAGTAGAGCTATCTACAAGACCAGAAGACTCTATGGGAAGCGATGAAGATTGGACAACAGCAGAAAATGCTTTGAGAAAGGCATTAGAGCATGAGAACATGGAATATGTTGTAAATGAAGGCGATGGAGCATTTTACGGACCAAAAATTGATTTTCATATAAAAGATAGCTTGGGCAGAGATTGGCAATGTGGAACTATACAGTTAGATTTTCAGATGCCGGAAAGATTTGACTTGAATTATATAGGACAAGATGGAGAGAAGCATAGACCTGTTATGTTACATAGAGTTGTATTTGGTAGTATAGAAAGATTTATAGGAGTCTTAATAGAACATTATGCAGGTGCATTCCCAACATGGCTTGCACCAGTACAAGTAAAAATACTTACTATTTCTGATAAACAAAAAGAATATGCAGATGAATTGGTAAAACAATTTATGAAGGAGGGAATAAGAGCTGAATTAGATGACAGAGAAGAAAAGATAGGCTACAAAATAAGAGAAGCACAACTTCAAAAAATTCCATATATGCTAATAATTGGAGAAAAAGAGGTAGAAGCAAATGCAGTAGGAGTACGTGCAAGAAAAGAAGGCGATATAGGGCAAATGCCTGTAAAAGAATTTATTTCTAAGATTAAAGAGGAAATAGAAGAAAAGAAATAAGTTAAATGCAATTCTATAAAATAAATATGATTATTAAATTTAATGTAAGATTAAGTGGAGGTAAAAATGCCAGAGATTACTAATGACGAAAAGGAAATAATAGAACAGAGACTAGAATATATTGGTTTAGATTTAGAAAATGTACCAGAGTTTTTAAAAAGTTTTAAACCACTTAATTATAGACCGCTAGAGTCATATGATGATACATATAAAATTTATAAATATATAGACATTTGTGACATTCAAATTTTAATAACTCCAACAGACAGGCTAACATCACTACAAGAAAAATATAAATTAGCAAGCCCAATTTTAGAGTACTTAGATTCTGAAAATGAGGAAGACATAGAAAAGTTTGCTAAATTTTTAGAAATGGTAAAAAATTTGAAAATAGATGATATAGAAGAGATAGAAACAGAGCAAGAATTATTAAAAGATAAAATACCATTTGAAGTTAAATATAAAAATAATTTTATATGGCAGATATATTATTCGGATTATTGCAATAAATACTTTATGCTAGTGCCAACGAGGGAAGCTAACAATCCAGAACTATTTTATATATTAAAACAACAAATTCAATGTAATAAAGAAAAAGGTCAAAGAAAAATTTTTGTCCCAATTAGTAATATGGAGTACTCTGAAAGATATCTAAAAAAAACAGAGATAAACGATATAGAAAATTATTTGTGGTATTTTACTAAACAATGGCCAAATATATATGAAGTATATGATAACGATGAAAATTTAGAAGTACAAATTTTAGGGCAAGTAGATGTCTATGAAAAAGTTTTAAGCACATATAAAATTAAAATAAGAAATAAAGAAGAAGCAACTGAATTTTTAAAATTATTAAAAGCATTATTTATCTTATCAACTGGAGCAGAAGAACAATATAAAATTGATTTAAAAATAAATGAACAAGCAGGTCTCTATTTTTTATATAACAATGAGAAAATAGAATATTCATATTTACCTATTTTTATAAATACAGAAGTAAATAAAAAGATAAAAGAAATAGAAAAAGTTAAAAATGAAATAACAACAAAAAAAGAAAGGCTACAAAGACTTAAAAAGGTGAATGATGGTGCAACGGCTGAGTATTTAGAAAGACAAAAGCAAATATCTACCTTCCTAGAATGTAAAAAATCTTTTCTTGGAAAAATTAAATACTATTTTAAGAATAAGAGTATAAAAAAACAAATAATAAATGATGTAAAAACAAAAGTGGAAAGAGAAAATATAGAGCCGGAAACAATATATGAAAAAAAAGAACAGTATACTTTGGAGGATCTAATTGGACTTTGTACAAGATTAAATAGTAAAAATGAAATAAACAAAAACATGAAGTTAGATATAAATGCTATGGAGCTAAAAATTACTAACTTAACAAAAAAAATAGAAAATGCAGAATTATATATAAATGAGATAGAAAAGCATAAAAAGAGTATTTTTGAATTTTGGAAATTTACTAATAAAGACGAAATATCAACTTTGACACAAGGAGAACAAGAAGAGTTACCAAAAACAAAAATTGAAAAATGTTTTGATTATATCGAAGACATGGAAGAATTAGGGAAAAAAGCAGATGAACTCCAAAGGAGGAAACTATCTAAAAATGAAACAGATGCTATATTTGCTGTAAAACAAGCTATAAATTCTGTTAAGGCATTTGAGAACGAGTATGAAGATATAAAAGAGTTTAAAAAACTAAAACAAGAATATGAAGACAACATGGAATACATAAATATGAAAGACTTTAATATATTTGGAAGCATGAATAAAGACAAAACACAAATCAGTACAATAAATAATCAAAAGCATAGAGAAATACCAAAAGATAAATATAAAGTGTTAAACATAAATGCAAACACAGAAATAGATATGTTTAAAGAAAATTTAAAGAATTATACAAAACTAGTAGAAGAGGCATTTAACAAGATAACTTTACAAAACAATATAGCTGTGTATAAACTTTTGCAAGCAAACATGAACGGTTTGGAGATATTTAATATAAGCCCCATAAAAGAACTTGAAAACATAAAAGAGGACTCAACTACATTGCACAAATTTAATCTTCAAGAAGGAGTACCAATATTATTTTACTCGAACATTATATTTTATGAAAATTTTAATAAAACACTACCAATTGGGATGGACTTATCTACAGAGGTATTATTAGATTTAAATCAACTTGAAATGGAAAAAATTAATGAAAATGAATTTAATTATAATGTTAAAAGAAATGAGTTCGATTATGAAATAAGAAAAATAAAAGTAATAGAATATAATGTAAAGAAAAAAAGAATATAGTGAGCAAATAAAAAATATTTGCTCATTTTTATTGACAAATTAAATTTAAAACAGCGTTATTGTATTATGCAAGTAACACAATACAGAAAGGAGGTAATTATGAATTACATATTTGACAATGAAAGACCAATTTATATTCAGTTAGTTGAGATAATAAGAATAGAAATAGTTTCTGGTAAATTCAAAAAAGGACAAAGAATGCCTTCTGTAAGAGAGCTAGCACTTATAATGAAGGTTAATCCAAACACAATGCAAAAAGCGTTGGCTGAACTTGAGAATGAACAGTTAATTTATACAGAAAGAACAAATGGAAAATATGTAACAGAAGATGAAGAATTGATTGAAAAAATAAAAAGAAAATTGGCAAAAGAAATAATTGATAATTATCTTAATAATATGAAAAAAATCGGCATAGATTATGACTCAGCTGTAAAATACTTGCAAGAAGGAGGAAAAGATGGAATTAGTTAAATGTAATAATTTGTGCAAGAAATTTGATGACAAGCAAGTTTTAAACAATATAAATTTAAGTATTCCAAAAGGAAAAATTATAGGTTTACTTGGGAAAAATGGAATGGGGAAAACAACTTTAATAAAATTGATTAATGATTTATTAACTCCTACAAGTGGCGAGGTGCTTATAAATGGTGAAAAACCAGGTGTAAACTCTAAGAAAATTATTTCATATTTACCAGAGAGAACATATCTTGATAAAAATATGAATGTTTCACAAATAATAACTTTTTTTAATGAATTTTATGATAATTTTAATGAAGAGAAAGCGATTAAGCTATTAAAAGATTTAGATTTAGATATAAATTTAAAAATAAATAAAATGTCAAAAGGAATGCAAGAGAAATTACAACTAATATTAGTTATAAGCAGAGAGGCAGAATTATATATATTAGATGAGCCATTAGGTGGAGTTCCTCGATAATAAAATAAATCATCTAATAGAATTAATTGTAATTTCAAGCATATTCTCTTATTAATACAAATAAAAACAAGCTTCATCTCTTGATAACATTTCAATCACTTTATCTAAACTTTTACCTTTAGAGTATTTAGAATTAGGGACTAAATCATTGCTAACTATACAAGCTCCATCAGGAACTCCAAAATATTTTCTATAATTGTATATGACATCTACACCGTAATTGTCTTTATTAAAAAAGTCGTGAGTATTATCAATTATTACATATTTATATTTATCAATAATTTTTTGAATATTATCTTTAAATAATCCATAATAATTTACAAAGTAAATATTAGGTTGTGTCATTTAGTTTGTTTTCATCTATATCTAATGGCATAAAATTATTATCAATATGGTAAAATTCTATTTTTACATTTTCAGATATAGCAACTTCACTTAATGATTCACATAAGAAATATGGAAGAAATAATGTTGTTATATTTCTTTCATTAATAATATATTTTAGACAATTTCTACCAGAACTTAGTAGTAAATTTGTATCGTGATAAATATTACCAATTATTTTTTCAAATTTAAAATGACAACCTATTTCTTCCATTTTATTAATCTTCCTTGTTTTTCAAGTAATCAGCTAATTCTGTATAAGCATCGGTATTCCAAACGTGGCATCTTTCTTCATCTGGGTAATTTCCCATTGTTTTATCATAACCGTCTGGTATGAAAATGAAATCCCAACTCCAACCATACGTACCAGATTTTTCTTTTGCTATTTTTCCTTTGGTAATAGACTTAAATACAATAGGATCTTTTCCGTATTCACAATATGCAAATGCTTCCATAAAACAAGCATTTCTATTATCAACTCCCTCAAGAAGTTTTAATAGTCCGTCTTCGCCAAGTCTTTCATCTACATAATGTGTATATGGTCCTGGGAAGCCACCTAATGCTTCTACATATAATCCTGTATCGTTTTTTAATACCGCACATTTTAATTTGTCACTTGCTTCTTTAGCAGAGTGCATTGCAACTTCTTCAACAGTATCAGCTTGAATCTCTGTTGTTTCCATTTTTACATTGTCAACTTCAATTCCTAATGGTTCCAATATGTTTTTAGCACTCATTATTTTAGACCAATTTCCAGTCACATAAGTTATTTTTTTCATAAATATATATCATCTCCTTCTTTAATTATATCATATAACATGTAGTTCTTTTTCCGTTTTTGTTTACATCTTTAATGATAGCGTATTGCACTGTATTAGTGGTTTTTATGGTTCTAATTCTCATTTGTTCTTCTCCTAAATTTTATTATGCAATTATTATACCACTGTACGGGGGGTACGCAAGACATTTTTCGGAAATTTGACAAAAAAATTAAGCATTCATAATGCTTACAAAGTTTTCACATATCTAAAAGTGTTTAAAATCCGTAAAGAAAAGAAAATGAAACTAGTTGACAAATTAAAAAAAATACATTAAAATATATTATGAATAAATGATTGCGTTGAAAATGAAAGAATCTATGTAATTGCTATTAGAGAATAAGGGTCACCGGCTGAAAGCCCTTTTGGTTAAAGTAGATATCGAAACACATTGGAGCAATATGAAATAAAGTGGAAAGTTTAAATTAAAAATTAAGGTTACAACTTTCAAGTTAGGGTGGTACCGCGGATTATATATTCGTCCCTGCAGTTTAGCAGGGACGATTTTTTATGTAAAAATTGTTTCTGCAAGAGAAAGGAGCAATTTTATGAAAGAATTTAGAACAGTACGTTGCGATGAAATAACATTAGAAGACGTAGGAAAAGAAGTAAGGATAGCAGGATTTGTAGAAACTATCCGAGATTTAGGAGGAGTAGTATTTTTAGATATTAGAGATATGTATGGTATAACTCAAGCAGTTACATCAGCAGATTCTCAAGATGTAGATTTAGCATCACACATTCCTATTGAATCAACAGTTACAATTTTAGGAAAAGTAAGAAAAAGATCAGAAGATACTATAAACACTAAATTGAAAACAGGTTTGGTAGAAGTATTTATTGAAGACATAGAGATTTTAGGAAAAAGAACAAGAAACTTACCTTTTGAAGTAAATAAAGACCAAGAAGTAAGAGAAGATTTGAGATTAAAATATAGATATTTAGATATAAGAGGAGAAAAGTTAAAAAATAATTTAATTTTAAGAGCAAAAGTCATACAATATTTAAGAAATCAAATGATAGAAAAAGGTTTCTTAGAAGTTCAAACACCTATACTTACTTCATCATCTCCTGAAGGAGCAAGAGACTATTTAGTTCCAAGTAGAATTCATAAAGGAAAATTTTATGCACTTCCACAAGCACCACAACAATTTAAACAATTATTAATGGTATCTGGAATTGATAAATATTTTCAAATTGCACCATGCTTTAGAGATGAAGATGCAAGAGCAGATAGAGCACCAGGAGAGTTTTATCAATTAGATATGGAAATGTCTTTTGCGACACAAGAAGATGTATTTGAAATTATAGAAGAAGTAATATATAATACCTTCAAAGAATTTTCTGAAAAGAAAATATCAGACTATCCATTTGAAAGAATAAAATACAGAGAAGCAATGATTAAATATGGAACAGATAAACCGGATTTAAGAAATCCATTAGTAATAATTGACTTATCAGAATTCTTTAATAAATGTACGTTTAAACCATTTATAGGAAGAACAGTAAGAGCTATAAAAGTGAATGGACACATGTCTAAAGGATTTCATGAAAAGATGCTTTCATATGCAATGTGTATAGGAATGGGAGGACTTGGATATTTAGAAGTACAAGATGATTATAGTTTTAAAGGTCCTATTGATAAATTTATTCCTATAGAGTATAAAAAAGAGTTATTAGAGTTAGGAAACTTAGAAAAGGGAGATACAATCTTCTTTATAGCTGATAACGAAAAAAGAGCTACAGAACTTGCAGGTCAAATAAGAACAGAATTAGCTAAAAGACTTGACTTAATAGAAAAAGATGTATTTAAATTTTGCTGGATAGTAGATTTTCCAATGTTCGAACTAGATGAACAAGGAAAACTTAGTTTCAGTCATAATCCTTTTTCAATGCCACAAGGTGGATTAAAAGATTTAAATGAAGAAAATCCATTAGATATACTTGCATATCAATATGATTTAGTATGTAATGGAATAGAGCTTTCATCAGGAGCGGTAAGAAATCATGATATAGAAATTATGATTAAAGCTTTTGAAATGGCAGGTTATACGGAAGAGGAAGTTAAGACAAAATTTGGAGCATTATATACTGCATTCCAATATGGGGCACCACCACATGCAGGTATAGCACCTGGAGTTGATAGAATGATTATGCTACTTACTGAAGCGGAAAATATAAGAGAAGTTATTCCATTGAGCAGTAAAGCAGAAGATTTAATGATGGGAGCACCTGGAAAGGTATCAAACAAACAATTAAGAGAAGTGCATATAAAAATTGATGAAAAATAATTTATAAGGAGTGATTGTATGAAGGTTAGTAAAGAAGAAATCAAGCATATTGCAGATTTAGCAAGATTAGAAATTGATGAGAGTGAAATTGATAATTATATACTTAATTTACAAGATATTTTAAATTTTGCTAATATTGTAAATAACGCACCTGTAGAAAATTTAGATGTTACAATCGGAGCAAATGAAGCTAAAAATGTATTTAGAAAAGATGAAGTAGAAGTATTTGAAGATAATGAAGCTTTACTTGCAAATGCTAAAGAAAAAGAAAGAAATATGTTCAAAATTCCAAAGGTTATAAATTAAAAAAGCTTACGAATAGGAGTAAAAAGGAGGCTAATTAATGAATATTATAGATTTAAGTGTACACGAATTAAGAGAAAAAATAAAAAATAAAGAAGTGACTGCTCAAGAAATAACAAAAGCATATATAGATAGAATAAATGATAAAGAAAAAGATGTGGAAGCATTTGTTACACTTCTTGAAGAAGAATCTATAAGCAAAGCTAAAACTATTGATGAAAAAAGAGCAAATGGTGAGATTTTAAACAATTTAGCTGGTATTCCAATAGGTATCAAAGATAATATTTGTACAAAAGAAATAAAAACTACATGTAGTTCCAAAATGTTAGAAGATTTTGTTTCACCATATGATGCAACAGTAATGAATAAATTAAATGATGAAAAATTAATCACTTTAGGAAAACTTAATATGGATGAATTTGCCATGGGAGGTTCTACAGAAACATCATATTTTAAGAAAACAAAAAATCCATGGGATTTAACTAAAGTACCAGGAGGTTCATCAGGAGGAAGTGCAGCAGCAGTTGCAAGTAAAATGGTACCTTGGGCTTTAGGATCAGATACAGGAGGAAGTATTAGACAACCAGCATCTTTTTGTGGAGTGGTTGGATTAAAGCCAACATATGGACTTGTTTCAAGATATGGATTAGTTGCTTTTGCTTCTTCACTTGATCAAATAGGACCAATAACAAAAGACGTAAGAGATAGTGCAATTCTTTTAAATCTTATAGCAGGACATGATAGAAAAGATACTACATCAGTTGATGAACCTAGGAAGGATTATGAAAAAGCATTAACAGGAAATGTTAAAGGGTTAAAAATAGGTGTTCCAAGAGAATTTTTTGGAGAAGGAATAAATAGTGAAGTTAAGGAAAAATTAGAAGAAGCAATAGAAACATATAAAAAGTTGGGTGCTGAAATAGAAGAATTTTCTTTAGATATTGCAAAATATGCTTTAGCAACTTATTATATAATTGCTTGTGCAGAAGCTAGTTCTAATTTAGGAAGATTTGATGGAATTAGATATACTTATAGAGCAAATGATTTTAAGGATTTAAAAGATTTGTATAAGAAAACAAGAAGTGAAGCATTTGGAGCAGAGGTAAAAAGAAGAATTATACTTGGAACATATGTGTTATCTTCAGGATATTATGATGCATATTACAAAAAAGCTCAACAAGTTCGTACATTAGTAAAAAATGAATTTGATAAAGGTTTTGAAAAATATGATGTTATACTTACTCCAACATCACCAACAGTAGCTTTTGGAATTGGAGAAAAATCTGATAATCCATTAGAAATGTATTTAGCAGATATTTGTACTGTTTCTGTAAATATTGCAGGATTACCAGGAATTTCAATTCCTTGTGGAGTAGATAGCAATGGATTACCAATTGGCATGCAGTTAATTGGAAATAAATTCCAAGAAGAAACTATATTAAATGCAGCTTATAGTTTTGAACAAGAATATAAATTTAGAGAGAAATATGAACCAGAATTTAAAAAAGGAGGTGCAATTTAAATGTCAAGAGAAGATTATGAAGCAGTAATAGGATTAGAAGTGCATGCAGAGCTTTCAACAAAAACCAAAATCTTTTGTTCATGCCCAACTACATTTGGAGCAGCACCTAATACTCATGTATGCCCAATATGTATGGCAATGCCTGGAACACTTCCAGTTTTAAATGAAAAAGTTGTAGAATATGCTGTAAAAGCAGGATTAGCTACTAATTGTGAAATATCAAAAGATAGTAAAAATGATAGAAAAAATTATTATTATCCTGATTTACCAAAATCATATCAAATTTCACAATATGATAAACCTTTATGCAATCATGGATACATAGAGATTGATGATGAAAATGGAAATAAAAAGAAAGTTAGAATTTTAAGAATCCATATTGAAGAAGATGCTGGAAAATTAAATCACGATGAATTTGGTGGAGGTAGTTTAGTAGATTTAAACAGAGCTGGAGTACCACTTATTGAAATAGTTTCTGAGCCAGATATGTCTAGTGCAGAAGATGTTGATAAATATTTGAAAAAATTAAAATCAATACTTGAATATATAGAAGTATCAGATTGCAAAATGCAAGAAGGATCTTTTAGAGCAGATGTTAATGTTTCTGTAAAAAAGAAATCAGATAGTAAATTAGGAACTCGTACTGAAATGAAAAATATGAACTCATTTAGAAGTATTACAAGAGGTATTGAATATGAAATAGATAGACAGATTGATTTATTAGAAGATGGTGGAGAAGTAACACAAGAAACTTTAAGATGGGATGATGTGTCAGGCAGAACATTTTCTATGAGAGATAAAGAAGATGCACAAGATTATAGATATTTCCCAGAGCCTGATTTAGTTGCAATAAAATTATCAGATGAGTATATAAAAAATGTTAAAAATAATTTGCCTGAACTTCCGGAAACAAGATATGATAGATATATAAAAGAATATAATATGTCTGAAAAAGATGCAAGAATAATAGTTGCTTCTAAATATTTATCAGATTTATTCGAAAAAGCATCTAAGATTTGTAATAATCATAAAGCTGTTAGCAATTGGATTATTTCAGATATATCAAGAATATTAAATGAAAAGGAAATAGAACCAAATGAAATTCCTTTTACAGCAGAAGAACTTGCCAAATTAGTAATTCTTATAGATAAAGGAACAATAAGTTCTAGCATTGGTAAAAAAGTAATGCAAGAGTTATTTGAAAATCCTAGAGATCCAGAAGATATTATAAAGGAAAAAGGTTGGATACAAATTTCCGATGAGGGAGCTATAAAAGAAGTAGTTATGCAGGTATTAGAAGCAAATCCACAATCAATAGATGATTATAAAGCAGGAAAAGATAGAGCATTAGGATTCTTAGTTGGCCAAGCAATGAAGCAAACTAAAGGTAAAGCAAATCCTCAGTTATTAAATAAAATGCTTTTAGAAGAACTTAAAAAATAAACTAAAAAATAGATAGATTATATACATTAAGTATATGTTCTATCTATTTTAGCATATTTATATATTTTTGTAGTGTTACAATTGATGTGAAACAAAATAAATAAAAATTAAATAAGTGATTTAAATCATATATAATTGAGTTGCAAAACAAAAATTATATAAAGGAGATTTAAATCACTTATGAATAATAGTATAACAGAAAAAAATAAAAAAAGATACCTTCCACATGAAATTAATACAAGAAAATATGCAGTAGAGATGTATAGAAATTGTGGAGATATAGATTATGTATGCAGAAAATACCATATTTTAAGGACTTCATTATGGAGATGGAATAAAACATCATAAAATCCAACCCAGGACACCACAACATAATGGAAAAGTAGAAAGAAGTCATAGAAATGATAATGAAAGTTTTATAGTTATTTAAAATTTTATAGCTTGAAAGATTTAAGACATTCTTGTGCTAGTTTATTACTTGCAAAAGGAATTCCTATGAAAGCAATTCAGGAGTGGCTTGGACATTCTAACTTTTCAACTACTGCAAATATATATGCACATTTAGATAGCAAGTCAAAAGATTTATCTGTTCAAGCATTATCAAATGCTATAAGCATAAAAAAAGAAAATGAAGAAGTGCAGTCTTCAAATTCTTAAGAATCAATTAGCCTTATCAAACTAATTTGTGGTACCGATGGTGGGACTCGAACCCACATGGTTTCCCGCCAGATTTTGAGTCTGGTGCGTCTGCCAATTCCGCCACATCGGCATATTTAAAATACAATATATATAATAACAGATATTAACTGGTTTGGCAAGATAAAATTAAAATTTTTTTGAAATATCAATAGGCGGGTAAAATCGCCTATTTTTGTCTTGAATATTAGAAATTCATTTGAAATGAAGGAAAAAATATTTGTAATATAAACTAGAATATGCTAAAATAATGTATGCTATGTGGTAAAAATAAAAAAATGATGTAATAAATTTATTAAGAAAGGAACAAAAATAGTATGAATATAGGAATAGATATAGATGATACAATGTCAAATTCATTTGAAATTATGTTAGCAGATTCACAAATATATGATATTGAGGAAATGAAGGGAACAGGGGATATTAAAAATTTAGGAAGCATACCTACATATGATCAAATAGAGAATATGTATAAGTGGGAAGAGGAAGCATTAAAAAAATTTTGGTATAAACACTTTGAAAGAGTTTTAAGAGAGGCAACTCCAAAACAATATGTAGCAGAAACTATAAAAAAATTAAAAGAAGAAGGAAACAACATTTATATTATAACCGCAAGGTATGAGCAAGATGGAATAGAAAGCGTAGAGGGGTTAACAGAAGAATGGCTTAAAAAGAACAAAATAGAATATGATAGATTATTAATAAATTCATCTGACAAATTAAAGATAGCTAGAGAATACAATATAGATGTATTTATAGATGATTGCTTTAAATTTTGTAAAGAAATAAATGATGCAGGAATAAAATCATATATGTTTGTTGGCACAACAAATAATAATATAGAAACAGGAGAAGTAGAAAAAGTGTATTCATGGCCACAAGTTTATTTTAAAATCAAAGAATTTACCAAAAAAACACAATAATATAATTAATGCAACACATAAAGATTAAAATCATTTAAAACATAAAAAGGAGGAATAACAAGCAAATGCTAAAAATATTAAAAAACCTAAAAGAATCACTAATCTCAGTAATAATTATAGTGATTTTGCTATGCTTGCAAGCAGGTACAGACTTAGCATTACCAGATTATACATCTAAAATAGTTAATATTGGAATACAACAAGGGGGAATACAAAATGTTTCTCCAGAAGCAATACGAAAAGAGCAAATGGAAAATTTATTACTATTTTCAACAGATGATGAAAAAATATTAAATTGTTATACTCTAATTTCTAAAAAAGAAATGGAGGATAAAGAGTATGAAAAATATTTAAAACAATATCCAGAATTAGAAAATCAAGATATTTATGTACTTAATAATTTAAAGAAAGAACAGAAAGAAGAACTTGATACATTAATAGCAAAACCATTAATGATAATATATAGTATAAGTAATGAAGAAACAGCCAAAGAGGTCAAAAAGAATATTCTACAGAACACACCTAAAGCACAACAAAGCATACTAGAACAAGCAGATTTGCTAACAATAATTAAAAATATGCCAGAAGAAACAAGGAATAATATTTTGGAAGAAAGTAGCAAAATGATAGACGAGAAATTTGGCAATATGACAGAACAAGTTGCAATACAAGCTACAAAGCAAGAATATGCCCAAATAGGGATGGACTTAGATAAAATACAAAATGATTATATACTATTTACAGGTATGCAGATGTTAGGAATAGCATTAATAAGTATGATTGCAGCAATAATAATAATGTATTTATCATCGAGAGTTGCAGCTAAGTTAGGACAAAACCTAAGAAATAAGGTTTTCAAAAAGGTTTTAGGTTTTTCCATAGAGGAATTTAAGGCGTTTTCTACAGCATCACTAATAACACGTAGCACAAATGATATACAGCAAATACAAAATTTAATTGCAATGTTATTTAGAGTAGTAGTATATGCGCCAATAGTAGGTATAGGCGGTTTTATAAGGGTATTAAATAACAGCCATACTTCAATGGCTTGGATAATAGGTTTGGCGATTTTATGTATATTAGGAATAATATTAACATTATTTATTATAGCAATGCCAAAATTCAAGAAACTACAAGAGCTTGTTGACCGTTTAAATTTAGTTGCAAGAGAAATACTAACTGGTTTGCCAGTAATTAGAGCGTTTAATACAGAAAAGAAAGAAGAAAAAAGGTTTGAAGATGCAAATAAAATATTAATGAAAACTAATATATTTGTTAATAAGGCTATGAGTTTAATGATGCCAGCATTAATGTTTGTTATGAATTCAGTGGCTTTACTAATTATATGGGTAGGAGGACATAATGTAGCAAATGGAAATATACAAGTTGGAGATATGATGGCGTTTATACAATATACAATGCAAATTGTAATAAGTTTTTTAGTTATTTCTATGATATCTATAATGCTACCTCGTGCTCAGGTTTCTGCTAATCGTATAAATGAAATTTTAGAAAAAGAGCCAAGAATAAAAGATAATGAGAATACAAAAAAATTTGACAACAGTAAGAAAGGATTGGTGGAATTTAAAAATGTTTCATTTAGATATCCAGATGCAGATGCAGAAATATTAACAGATATTAATTTTACAGCAGAACCGGGAAAAACTACGGCAATAATAGGAAGTACAGGTAGTGGAAAATCTACTATTGTAAATTTAATACCAAGGTTTTATGATGTAACTGGTGGAGAACTATTAATAGACGGAGTTAATATAAAAGATGTACCTCAACATGAATTGAGAAAAAGAATAGGTTTTGTTCCACAAAAAGGCTTACTATTTTCTGGAACAATAGAATCAAATATAAAATATGGAAATCCTAAAATGTCTGACAAACAGATGAAAGAAGCTGCAGAAATAGCACAGGCAACAGAATTTATAGAAGCAAAGCCAGAAAAATATAAATCAGAGATAGCACAAGGCGGAACAAACGTATCTGGTGGGCAAAAACAGCGTTTATCAATAGCAAGAGCGATTGCAATAGACCCAGAAATATTTGTTTTTGATGACAGCTTTTCAGCATTAGATTTAAAAACTGATAGTAAATTAAGAGCAGCATTAGCAGAAAAAACTAAAAACAAAACTGTAATTATAGTTGCGCAAAGAGTAAGCACAATACTAAATGCTGACCAAATTGTGGTGCTAGAAGAGGGAAAAATTGTAGGAATAGGAAAGCATCAAGAGCTTATGAGAAATTGTGATACATATTCACAGATAGCATTATCACAGCTTTCAAAGGAGGAGCTAGAATAATATGAGTAATCAAAGATAAGTATATTTTGGTTGGCTTATAGAGCAAGCTTCTTCGTTTTCAGATTTACAATGACAATGGAAAAAGCAAAAGACTTTAAAGGGACTACAAATAAATTGATAAAAAACTACTTATCTAAATATAAAATTGCAGTGGTTATAGTAATGATATTTGCAATTGGAGGTACAATTTTCTCAATTGTAGGACCAAAAATATTGGGAAACGCAACAACAGAAATATATAATGGATTAATAAGTAAATTATCAGGGGGAGAAGGAATTAATTTTCAAAAAATTGCAGAAATTCTTCTAACATTATTAACATTGTATTTGATTAGCATGGTATTCTCTGCAGTGCAGGGATTTACAATGACAGGAGTGGCACAAAAAATAACATATAAAATGCGCAATGAGTTAATAGAAAAAATTAATAAACTTCCTATGAAATATTTTGATAAAAAAACAAATGGAGAAGTATTATCAATAATATCAAACGATGTAGATACATTATCTCAAAATTTGAACCAATGTGTTACGCAAATAATAACAGCTATTTGCACATTAATAGGAATATTAATAATGATGTTTTCTATTAGCTGGCAAATGACTATTACGTCTTTGATAATACTACCAATTGCAGCACTTTTGGTTAAAACAATAGTATCTAAATCGCAAAAGTATTTTAAAGATCAACAAGATTATCTAGGACATGTAAATGGACAGGTAGAGGAAATTTATGGAGGACACACTGTTGTAAAAGCATTCAACAGTGAAGATGTAGTAATAAACAAATTTGAAGAAGCAAGTGAGGAGTTATATAAATCTGGTTGGAAATCTCAATTTCTATCTGGACTAATACATCCGGTAACCAACTTTATAAGTAATGTTGGATACGTGGCAGTAGCAATACTAGGTGGATATTTTGCTATACAAGGCAAAATAACAGTAGGAAATATTCAGTCTTTTATACAGTATAATAAGCAATTTACTCAACCAATAAATCAAATAGCCCAAGTTTCTGGAATGTTACAAGCCATGGTAGCGGCAGCGGAGAGAGTGTTTGAATTTTTGGAGGAACCAGAAGAAATAAAAACTATTGCGAATCCTAAAAGTACAAAAGATATAGAAGGCAATGTGGAATTTGAACATGTTCATTTTGGCTATGATGAGGATAAAATAATAATAAATGATTTTAATGCAGATATAAAAGCTGGACAAAAAATAGCAATTGTAGGTCCAACAGGGGCAGGAAAAACGACAATAGTTAAGCTTTTAATGAGATTTTATGATGTGAACAGTGGAGCAATATTGCTTGATGGAACAAATATAAAGAAGTTTGATAGGGGAAAGTTAAGACAGGTATTTGGAATGGTTTTGCAGGATACATGGCTATTTAATGGAACTGTTAAGGATAATATCAAATACGGAAAAGAAGATGCAACGGATACAGAAATAATAGAGGCTGCTAAAGCTGCACATGTACACCACTTTATAAAAACATTACCTAAAGGATATGATGCACTAATAGATGAAGAGTCAAGTAATATTTCAGCAGGTCAAAAGCAATTATTAACAATAGCAAGGGTTATTTTAACAGATCCTAAAATATTGATACTGGACGAAGCTACAAGCTCTATAGACACAAGAACAGAACAACAAATACAATCAGCAATGGATAATTTAATGAAAGGTAGAACAAGCTTTATAATAGCACATAGATTATCTACAATAAAAAATGCAGATTTGATACTTGTAATGGATCAAGGAGATATTGTAGAACAAGGAACGCATGAAGAATTATTAAAAAAGAACGGTGCATATGCAAAATTGTATAATTCACAATTTGAAGAAAACTAACAAACGAAACAAATTAACCTGAGCGGTTTTAGCCACTCAGGTTAATTTATACTTTTAATAAAAACTGCTAATTTTTTTAAAGTATCACAACCAAGTTCTATTTCTTCATTACTAAAAGATTCTAATATTTTACTAGTTTCCGATTTTATATTATTATTTTTGCCAAACAAAATATAATCAGCACTGGTATTGGTTAAATCACAAAGTCTTTTTAACTTTTCAATGGATAAGCAACTTTTTCCACGTTCAACAATTCCTAGATATTGACCAGAGATACCAAGTAATTTAGAAAATTCTTCTTTTGACATATTCATATTTTCACGTATATTTTTTATTCTTAAACCAATTTGCTTTTTCATAAAAAACCTCACAAAATTAATATCAAATTAATTCTAAAATTATAAACAAATTATAAAATGACAAAAAACAATACATATTAGTGGAAAAAAATGAAAAAATATGATAATATATGAAAAAACAAGAGGTATTTATTTTTATGGAGAATAAAATGAAATTATTATTAGTGGAAGATGATGTTAATACTTGTGAAATATTTAAGAAAATTGAAAGAGCAAAAAGTGAGATAAAATTTATTGCAATAACAAACTCGGAAGTAGAAGCGTTAAACTGTGTAAAAAATAATATGCCAGACGGTATTATATTAGATCTAGAATTAACAAATGGAAAAGGTAGTGGATTTGGATTTTTAAAAGAGTTAAGGAAAATTAAGTTAAAAATATTGCCTAAAATAATAGTAACTACAAACATATGTACAGATTCTGTTTATGATTATTTACATGATAATAAAGTTGATTTTATATTTTATAAAAAACAAGAAGGTTATTCGGAAGAAAATGTAATAGATACATTACTATTGTTAAATGGGTATACAGATAATATAAGCTACACTGAAAATACTAAACACAATGAATCAAATGATGATAAAGAAATATTGGAAGAAATTGACAAAGAACTTGATTTGATAGGAGTAGGAACTCATTTACAAGGCAGAAAGTATTTACATGACTCTATATATTATGCAATAATGCAAGAAAATAATGAAAGCAAAATATCAATAATACAATATTTAGGTGGTAAATATAAAAGGTCTACAAGTACTATAAGCAGAGCAATGCAGAATGCAATACTTTATGCTTGGCGAATATCTGCAATAGAAGATTTAACCACATATTACACAGCAAAAATTAATTATGAAACAGGAGTACCAACACCAACTGAATTTATATATTATTATGCCAATAAAATAAAGAAAAAGATGATCTAAAAAGCGCCACAATGCATTGCATTGTGGCAAAATTCAAATATTACTTGGTAGATGAAAGAAAGTATGTCTACAAAGTGATAAAATATCACAAAAAGTAATAATCACTAAATGACAAAAATCAGATTTAATCAAATAATTGAATCACTACTGTTCACTTATATAAATGGATATAAGTGATATTTTTTTATTGTAAAAAATAAAAAAATAGGTGGTGATATGAATGGATTTCTGGGAATGGTTAAGATATTGGTTAGGATTATAAAAATACAAGAGAAGTAAAAAAATATTGATTACTTCTCTTTTTTTATTTATAATATAGTCATATTTAATTATTAAGGTGAGAAAAGTGAAAATTGATTTATTAAATACACTTATAAAAATGTTCTTTCTATTAAACTATACAAGCTATATATATGCTAGGATTATGAATAAAAACTATAGTAAAAAAACATGTGCTTTGATATTTATTATTAATTTCTTTTTAAGTGCTTTAAACCTTCTAATGAAGAGTTATTTTAAAACAAATGAAGTAATGATTATAATAATTATATTATCTGCCATAATAATAAATCAAATAAGTACTGAGAAAATTAGACCTTCAGCGATTTTACTGGCTTTTGCGGTATGTATAATGTCATTAGTTATTTCCGTGGCTGCTATTTTTCCATTACAAAATATATTAAATAGGGTAAATAATGCCAAAATAGTTATGATGATTTTAATGGTGGTAATACAAGGACTAACAATTTGTGTACTTTTCAGAATTAAAAGATTTAATAAAGGGCTGGCTTTTATTAAGGAAAAAATCAATAATGAGTATATAGACATAATAACTATAAACATAAGTATTGCTGTGATATTTGTATACACCTTATTTGGCAATTATTATGGCAATTTGACAAGGCATATTTTGATTTCATTTATTATTTTAGGTACTATTATGTTTGTTATGATTCAAAAAACATTGGTTTTATATTATAAGCAAAAGTTATTGGAAAAAACAATGGCAGATTATGAAAATGAAATTAAACAAAAGGATGAGAAAATAAAAGTTCTTTCAGAGGAAAAGTTTAAGATTAGCAAAATTAATCATGAATTCTATAATAGACAAAAAGCATTAGAGATGACAGTAAATGACTTTATAAATAATACAAATATGGAAGTTGGAAGTGAACTAGCTATTACGAACAAAATAAATAGTTTATCAAAAGAATATTCTAATAAAATGAAATCAATAAAACAAGTGGAAAAGCTATCGCTTACAGGAATAGAAGAAATTGATGAAATGTTTAAATATATGCAAATTGAATGTATAAAAAATAATATTGATTTTAAGCTAAAAATAGAAGGAAATGTATATCCATTAGTTAATAATATTATAGAAAAGGATAGATTAGTAACTTTAATTGGGGATCATTTAAAAGATGCAATAATAGCAATAAATTTTAGTAAAAATAAGTTTAAAAGTATTATAGCAATATTGGGTATAAAAAATAACTGTTATGAATTTTGCATATGTGATACAGGTATAGAATTTCAAATAGAAACATTGTTAAAATTAGGATTGGAACCTGTAACAACACACAAAGAAACTGGCGGTACAGGCATTGGATTTATATCTACATTTGAAACACTAAAAAAGTGTAATGCTAGTCTAATAATAGATGAAAAACATGAAGAAAGTAACAATGATTATACTAAATCAGTTACAATAAAATTTGATGGGAAGAGCCAATATATAATAAAATCATATAGAGCAGATAAAATAAAAGATAAAGCAGAAGATGATAGAATAATAATAAAAAGGAATGATAATTAGATGAACAAATTACCCGATTTTTTTATGGAAAGATTATATAAAGAATATAACGAAGAGCAAGCTAATCAAATAATAGAAGGCTATAAGTTAGAAAGAAAACTTACTTTTAGAGTTAATACAATAAAAACAACAGCAGAAGAAATTGAACAGAGGATAGTTGAAAATGGAATAATGTATAAAAAAGTAAAATGGAGTAAAGAGGCTTTTATAATACTTAATAGAAATGAAGAAGAGATACAAAAATTAGAAATGTATAAAAATGGAGAAATATATTTACAAAGTTTGTCATCTATGTTGCCACCAATAATTTTAAATCCTGCAGAAAAAACAGATATTTTAGACATGACTTCAGCGCCAGGAGGAAAAACCACACAAATAGCAGCACTTACTAATAACAATGCAAATATAACAGCCTGCGAAATGAGTAATATACGAGCGGAGAGACTAAAATACAATCTAGAAAAGCAAGGAGCTCTAGCATATGTTATGGTAAAAGATGCAAGAAGTATAGATAAATTTTTCTCTTTTGATCAAATACTTCTAGATAGCCCATGTAGTGGAAGTGGTACTATAAATATGAATAATACAGATCTGAATAAGTATTTTACATTAGAGCTTGTTGAAAAATGCAAAAAAACACAAAGAAGTTTAATAAATAAAGCAGTACAAATATTAAAAGGTGGCAAAGAATTGGTATATTCAACGTGTTCAATATTAAAAGAAGAAAATGAAGAAATAGTAAAAACAATAATGAATAAAGGAATGGAAATTGTTCCAATTGAATTTGAAGGCAAGGAAACATTACCACAATTACCAACAACAATAGATGGAACTTTATGCATATGTCCGACACAAGAATATGAAGGATTTTTTATTGCTAAATTAAGAAAAATATGTTAAATTTAAAAATGAATTGTTTGTTTATGAAGAGGAGAGAAAAAAATGAGAAATGTATTTACATACTTTATGCTGTTTTTTATTTATGCAATTTTGGGTTGGATAATAGAAACAACATTAGTATCTATAGAAAAAAGAAAATTTGTAAATAGAGGCTTTTTAATAGGCCCATATTGTCCAATTTATGGATTTGGTGGACTAGCCATTACAATTTTATTAAAAAACTATACCAAAGATCCAATAGTATTATTTTTGATGGCAGTAATAATATGTGGAACATTAGAGTATTTTAC
>ERZ779746.363-NODE-363-length-25707-cov-2.363831_pt1 | contig 25707 bp, 27 predicted proteins | sample MGYA00511888_ERZ779746 | MGnify/ENA primary metagenome ERZ779746 (study PRJEB29588, sample SAMEA1964695) | human gut metagenome | biome: human gut; feature: human-associated habitat; material: faeces | place: Denmark | collected 2008/2010 ... | reverse complement strand
CAAGCTCCCACCGAGGTATTCCGTTCTATTTTTGCATGGCTCGTAACTTTCAATTTACTCTACAGAAACAGTATAGTAATAAATAGGTTGTCCACCATACTGTAATTCAATATCGCAGGCGGGATAAGCCTCTTCCAGATCCGCACGCAGCGCTTCCGCAGCATCCTCTGCCACGTCACAGCCGTAGTATATGCTGATCAGTTCGGAATCTTCATCTACCAGTTCTGCAATCATATCACGAGTTACTTTTACCATGTCGGTACCGACGGCTACGATGCCCTGGTCGCCGATGCCCATGAAGTCGTCTTTCTTGATCTCTTTGTCATCGATCACGGTATCACGCACCGCATAGGTCACCTGACCGGTCTTGACATTTTTGATCTCGCGAAGCATGGTCTCTTCGTTCTCTTCCACAGACAACTCCGGAACAAAGTTGATCACAGCAGTGATACCCTGAGGAATGGTCTTGGTGGGAATGACTAAAAGCTCCTTATCGGTCATCAGTTCCGCTGCCTGGTTTGCTGCCAGAATGATGTTTTTATTATTCGGAAGGACAAAAATGGTCTTTGCATTTACCTTGTCCACTGCGTCTAAAATATCTGCCGTACTGGGGTTCATGGTCTGACCGCCTTCGATAATATAATCTACGCCGAGGCTTTTGAACAGTTCGCTCAAACCATCACCTACGGAGACTGCCAGGAATCCTATCTCCTTGGCAGGCTGTGCAGCCTTCTCTTCCTCCGCCTTTTTCTGTGCCGCTTCTTTCTCGGAGAGTTTGAACAGTTTTTCCTGATGTTCCAAACGCATGTTGTCGATCTTCATATTGGATAATGCACCATACTTCAATGCCTTCTGGATTGCCAGACCGGGATCGTTGGTATGTACATGTACCTTGACAACATCGTCATCCGCAACACATACAATAGAATCACCTATGGACTCTAAGAATGCCTTGAAATCCATCTCTGCTTTTACATTGAAAGGCTTGTTCAACAGAATAATGAATTCAGTGCAATAGCCGAACTTGATCTCTGCTTCTGCCTGTACTTCCAGAGAACTCTTGGTATCTTCTGCTTTCGTAGCAGCCGCAGGAGCTACGGTCAGATCGATCTCTTTACCTAAAAAGGCATCATAAGCACCGCTTAATACTTCTACCAGACCCTGTCCACCGGAATCCACAACGCCGGCCTGCTTTAATACCGGCAACATTTCGGGAGTCTGGCTGAGCACATAACGGGCGTGTTCGATGACAGTACCTAAAAACTGCTCCAGATCATCCGCACCGTCCTCACAAAGTTCCTTTGCCTTATCGGAAGCACCTTTTGCTACGGTCAGAATCGTGCCCTCTTTTGGCTTCATAACAGCCTTGTATGCAGTTTCTACCGCTTTTTCGAATGCACGGGTCAGAACAGGAATATCCAGAACCTGCTCTTCCTTAATACTTTTGGTAAATCCACGGAACAACTGAGATAAAATAACACCGGAATTACCTCTCGCCCCGCGAAGGGAACCGCTGGAGATTGCCTTACATAAAGCAGCCATATCGGCATCGTCTCCCAGTGCGGAAACTTCTCTTGCCGCAGACATGATCGTCATAGTCATATTGGTACCGGTATCTCCGTCGGGTACGGGAAATACATTTAACTCGTTGATCCATTCTTTCTTGTTCTCTAAATTCTTGGCGCCGGCTAAGAACATCTTGGAAAGCATCTTAGCGTCGATTTGTTGTAAAGCCACAATTACTTCCTCCTTAATCAATCACTCTTACACCTTCAACATAGATGTTGATCTTTTTGATCTCAATACCGGTAAACTCTTCCACCTTATACTTTACGTTGCTGATCAGATTGTCGGTGACAGCCAGGATGCTGACGCCGTAAGCTACGATCACATGGAAGTCCAGAACCAGTTTATTGTTGTCCAGGGACACGTTGATACCTCTGGTGATGCTGTCCATTTTCAGCAGCTTTACCAGGCCATCTTTCATGCTGACTCCGGCCATACCTACGATACCAAAGCACTCTACCGCCACACTTCCGGCATACTGTGCAATGACTTCATTATCAATGACAATATTTCCCATATGGGTATTCATAGAAGAACCTTTCATACAGAACCTCCTTTATATTCGGATCAATTGTTTCTTCCGATATCTCCGGCCGGATTTTCCCGGACTCAGACATATATAAATGTATTTTAACAGCTTTGTCATGAAAAAGAAACATAAAAATAAAAAAAATAAATATTTTTTGCTTGCTTTTATTTTGTTTTTCTGTTAATATATCAATGTTGTGAGCATTTCACATATGTTTTATTAAAAATTTTGATTAAAAGTAAGCGTAAGATGCGCGTTAGATCGAGGAGGTGTCAAGATGGCTAAATGTGATATTTGCGGTAAGGGCGTTCATTTCGGTAACAACGTAAGCCATTCTCATAGAAGAAGCAACGCAATTTGGAACTCTAATGTTAAGAGCGTTAAGTGCAAGGTTAACGGCGGAGCTAGAAGAATGCATGTCTGCACCAGCTGCTTAAAATCTGGTAAAGTTGAAAGAGCTTAATCTTCTACGATAATATTGGATTTTAGAAAGCCAGAAATGATAAATTTCATTTCTGGCTTATTTTTTTACCAAAATCGCTCTTCCTGTTTCCTTTTTAAATACTCTTTGTTGATTTGTCCAGCCAGCTCTCCGTCACCGAAAAGGTTGTCCGGATGAAAGATTTTGATCAGATCCCGATATCTCTTCCGTAATGCCAATGGATTATTGACACCGCGAAATAAAAGCTGTACTACGGTAAGGGTATTCTCGGTGCCGTCTTCGTCAGAAGCTTTTGGACTGACCTCTTCTTCCCGGAGAAGTCGTCTCTCTTTTTCCAGCTTTTTCCGATCCTCTTCCAACTGGCGGAAGCCGTCCTGCAGAATTGCCATTTTTTTCTCAAAAAACAGACTTTCTTCTTTCAGACGTTTTCGTTCCATAACCGTACGACGGTTCAAAGCATCCAGTTCATCCCGGAGTGTTACACGTTCCTCGAGGAATTTGTCCTTTGCCTGTTCTAATTCGGTACGCTCCTGCTGCAAACGCATATTCTCCTGAAACAGCCAGAGCTTGGCTTCTTTCAGTTCCTCTGTACTTTCTGTCCTGATGATTTCTTCCCAATCAATCATGCTCAACCCTCTTACTCACAACTGCTGAAAAGATAATACCCTGCAAACAACAGAAGTGCCAATATGATCAATCCGATGAGCCGATTGTGGATCACCATCATCAACAACATGCCGATAGCTACAAAAAATAGAATCAGGCCAATGATTTTTTTCATAAAAGACCCGCTATTCATATTCTCATCTTATTATATGCAGAGTATAAAAATTATTACTTATCTTCGGAAGGCTTTTCTCCGTCTTCGGGGAATGCAATATCGACAACTTCGGCATCCGACATTCCTTCTTTTTCTTTCGGCTGGGTAAATTTATCTACAATATCGGGAATCATATCCAGAATCTTGGTAACAGTATCCTGATTTTTGATATTGACCAGCTTGGTGGAACCGTTTTTGATCACCAGTACGGCACTGGGAGTCATTTTACCGCCCAGACCACCGGCTCCGGATGCGGATCTTTTCTCGGAATTATTCCCCGCACCGGCTCCGACACCGAAAGTAACATCTACTAACGGTAATATAATGGTATCTCCGATCTTGGTAGCTTCGCCTACTACCGTCTTTGTGGAGAGCACGGTATCCATTCCTTTTAAAAGAGATTCCACAACCCCCTGAAACTGATTATCTTTTTCTGCCATATTAAACCTCCTGTTTTTAATCTGTTATTCTTTTTCTTTATTTTGAAATTGTCTGATTTTATGCTGCAATAGCTTAAGCCGCTTATCCATAAGCAGGCAAATGGTATGAAACAATACACACGCTAAGGTAAAATGGCCAGATGTTTTAAAATTACCCTCTAAAATTGCCTGTTCAAAATCCGGAGTGATACAGATGTCTTTTCCCAATTGAGGAAGTATCATACCGTAGATTCCGTACAGGTAGCCTGTGGTATCCGGTGATCCGGTGCCGATGCGGGCCGTAAGTTCCAGTTTTCGCGGACGTAATGATTTCAGAATATGACCGATACGGTTTCCGGCATGCCGTAGTAATCCTCTGGTCTCCGGGTCATTCCATAAATCTTTATAAAAAGTAATGTTATTCAGAATATGTTTGATTTTATCACATATTTTACCGACTGTGTACCGGATTTTATTAAAAAAGCCTCTTTCTTTCGTGCTTTTTTGCTCCGGAATCGGTTCTTTCACAGATGGCTGCGGATCGGAAGCGGGAGGCACAGCTTCCTGTGGTATTTCCGTTGTGGGAGGAACCACTGCTTTTTTTGAGGACTTCCCGGTGGAAACGTGCTTTTTCTCTTTTCTCTCGTCCGAGGAATCATATACGGTAAAAAAAAGGATCTTTGCCAGAAGCTTTCCCGGCTGCGGATAATTGTAAAAGATTCGCACCAGACCGAATAACCATCGGACTTTTACGGAAAAACGCATTTCATCGGCACTCTTCTGTCCGGATGCCTTATAACAAAGAGGGAAAAACAATACCAAAAGTATTACCGTAAGTGCAATCCCCAGAAGTACCAGCAACAGAATTCCTAAAATGCCCAATATTTTAAAAAGAATCGTTAACATAGTAAATACTCCCGAAGATTACAGTCGCCTCTGGCGTCCAGACATTCTCCTGTGATCTGTTCAATCAGCTGCAATGCCTCCTCATATCCCGCTGCAATACCAAGAATCAGAAATTCTTCTTTTTTGTAATGAGGCTGTATGAGTTGCCTGGCATCAAAAATATCTAGCTGATCGGCCGGGTTCTTCGCCGGAGTAATGAGATAGACATTTGCCAAAAGAGGTTTTTTTTCCAGTCTCTTTTTTAGTTTATCCAGTTTTTCAGATGCAATGCTTTCTCCCAGATAGAGATTGGGAGCAAACGTAAGCTTTCCTGCCATAAATAAATTCCTTTTTGTTAACCTGCCCTGCAGCATAGGTTATTGCTGCCAAGGTGAGCTTATTATAGCATAGATTCTTCTATATTACAATTTTTGTCGCTTGACTTTTCCGGATGATATTTTATACTGTAATCAGTACTAATGAGGAGGAAAAACCATTGAAAGTTATAACGAAGATGGAGCTTCAGCCGGATATGGTTCTTGGAGAAGACATTCAGGATCAGAATCATGTCATTTATCCTGCCGGTACCACAGTAACTCCGCAGATCATAGAAAAATTAAAGCGATACAATCTGGTATGCGTTACGATTATGGAGGATATTGATTTCGCCACGACCCATTATGAGAAAATTCGCTTTGATTCCAATTTTAAGGCATTTGAACGTGCTTATCCGATTTTTCTGGCTGAGTATAAACTGGCCATGAAACAATTATTGGTCATGGGAAGAAAGCCGGCGGATATTTTTCTACTTACCATATATCAAGAATTATACTATTATATTACTTCCGGATCCGTATTGCTGGATTATCTGTATAACCTTATGCCCAGTGAGGATGAACTGACGTATACGCAGGGCCTGAATGCTGCACTGCTGGCAGGTACGTTCGCCGACTGGCTCTCTATGTCAGAAGAAGAAAAAAACACTTTGATTCTTTGCGGATTCTATTATGATATCGGAAAACTGCAGCTTCCTTATGAATTGTTGTGGAAGCCTGGAAAACTCACAGAGGAAGAATTCAAGATCATCAAAACGCATCCGGTGGTAGGCTATACTTCCGTACGTAACCAGGATTTAAACGAACATGTTAAAAATGCAGTGATCATGCATCACGAACGTCTGGATGGCAGCGGTTACCCTTATCATATGTCGGGGCAGAAAATTGATGTCTATGCCAGATATATGGCGATCATTGACGCTTATATTGCAATGGCATCGCCGAGAACTTACCGCAACGCACTTACACCGTTACAGATTTTGGGGAATTTCGAAAAGAGTCTGGACAAGTATGATGTGGAATTGTTAATGCCGATCATGAAACGGATCGCAGATGCACAAATCGGTACCAATGTGCAGTTGAATGACGGAAGTGTCTGGGAAGTCCTGATCATTCATCCCAATAAGTTCTCCCGCCCGATTCTGAAAAATGAAAAAAATGAATTTGTGGATCTTTTGCAGAGAACCGATCTGGAAATCGTTAAAAACGTATAAATATAATAAATAAAAATAAGAAGCGGGAATAATCAATTCATCCATTGATTATTCCTTTTTCTTTCCTGGTATTCCGCATAAGCTTTTTCCAAAATCTGTTTTTCGTTGGCAAACTTCAGTAAATGATATGCTTCATGATATTTATAAAAACCGGAATCCGCAAAATATTCTTCTCTCTGCGGTTTACTGTAATAACTGTCGGTACTCATAAGATACCAGTGAACCTCTTTTGCTACCACATCCTCCGGTACGGTAAATGAATATTCACTTCTACCGACGTAGTCCACGATAAATGCCCGGGAACCGCTCTCTTCCAATACTTCTCTCAATGCGGTCTCTTCATGGGTCTCACCGGGTTCCACCGTTCCTTTCGGAAGAACCCAGCCTTCGTATTTGTTTTTGATATTCTTATAGAGCAGTAAAATCTTTCCGCGAAATATTACGACTCCGCCGCAGCTGATAGCCTCAATCATGTTTCTTAACCTCCGATTACTGTTTTTCGCTGAAGTACGCGTCAAAAATACGTCTTGCAATGGGCACGGCGTAATCTCCGCCGCTGCCGGCACCTTCCACAATAATGGTTACACACACATCCGGATCTTCTGCAGGAGCAAATCCGGTAAACCATGCATGACTGTCACCTTTAATATTATTATATTCCGCGGAACCTGTTTTTCCGGCCGCGGTATATTCAAGTCCTTTTAACTTGGAAGCGGTACCCTCCTGGACCACATCAGTCATCAGTTGTCTGAGGATCGCAGACTCTTCTTCTGACATCAGACTGCCGTATTCGCTGGGTTTGAAACTTTTAATGACAGTTCCTTCATCATTCTCCACGTGATCGATCGCGTACGGTTTCATGAGGACTCCGTTGTTGGCTATGGCACAGGTGATCATGTTCAGATGCATAGGAGTAATCTGTGTCTTACCCTGACCGATGGAGGTCTGCATCATTTCCGCCGGAGGAGTATCATCGGATACCAGCGCTGAACTTCTGGCATAATTCAGTGTCAATGGCAGCTCTTTGTTAAACAGAAGATCATTTAATGTCTCCTGAAAAGCAGTCCGGTCCAGGCTCATTCCGATATTAGCGAAGGACGAATTACAGGATTTTGCAAAAGATCTGGTAAAATCCACCGTCCCATGACTGGAGCCGTGATAACAGCTGATCTTGCTATTGCCCAGGCGAAAAGCTCCGTTGCAGGTATAAGAATAATTTTGGTAGGTATTCGGATTTTCCCGAATATATTCCAATGCCGTCACAATTTTAAAGGTAGAACCCGGAGGATACAATCCCTGTGTAGCCCGGTTGACCAGTACGGTACTGGAATCGTTATCTACCAGATCCTCCCATATTTCTCCGATGGAATTGGGATCAAAATCCGGATGGGATACCATGGCAAGAATCTTCCCGGTAGACACTTCGGTTACAATAATGGCACCGCGATAGATATCCAGCTGATCATTTGCCACCTGTTGAATTTTAACATCCAGTGTAGTGTAAACATTATCCCCGGGATTCTTTTTTCCGGCAGTATCGTTTTTCACCTTGTTACTCAAGGAAGTATTTGTATTGATCAAATAATAATTGGCCAGCGCTTCAACACCCATTCTGCCCTGTGTGGAATAGCCAACAATGTGAGAAAACAGATTTTTGTAAGGGTAGTTACGGCTCTCTTCTTCCTCATCATTCAAGAGTGTCTCCGCAAGTACCTCTCCATCTCTGGAATAGATGGATCCCCGATAATTTCTCGACAACAGTATCTGCTGTCTTGAATTATAGCTGTTGTTGATCATGTCCTGTTCACTCGTGGCCACAAAATGTCCCAGATAGAGAAACAGACACAGAAACAGCACACCGACTGCACCTGCAGAGATCCAGATCTCCCGCTGGTTTCCCATACGTTTGTGATTTTGCGTTTTTTTATTTTCTGCCACTTCTGCGCTCACCTTCCTTTTGAAGCCGGATGTAAATTCCCTGTATAATGAAAAACATGATCATCGTAGTCATAACGGAACTTCCGCCGTAACTGATAAACGGCAACGTTACACCTGTCAGAGGGATAAACTTGGTTCCTCCGCCAACCGTCAGAAAAATCTGAAAAATATACATAATACCGATGCCATATACGATCAGCTGATAAAAGCGGTCGTGAATTTGTACCGAAATCCGCATCATTTCCAAAAAACTGCTGATACAGATCAGAATCAGGCACATTCCAAAGATAACTCCCAGTTCCTCACAAATGGATGAAAAAATGAAATCCGCTTCCACATACGGAATCGCGGTAGGATTACCTTTTAATAATCCCATGCCGAACCAGCTTCCGCTTCCGATGGCAAACAGCGACTGTGTGATCTGATATCCTTTACTGTCGATGTATTTCCAAGGATCCTGCCATGCCAGAACTCTGACCCGTACATGATCAAACAACAGATATGCCAGATAAGAGGCTGCGCCTCCGCCGATCATTCCGGCCGCCAGATAGAGATAATTTTTCGTTGCGGCAAAAACAACGAATACAAAACCAATGAAAAAGATCAGCGCACTTCCCAGATCCTTGGATACGACCAGGACAACTACATGAGCTCCTGCAATCACAGCAGTCAGTAACACCCGCTGAAAGGACACATTTTCCCATAATGCACCCGCCAGGAAGAAAAGGAACAGGATCTTCACAAATTCCGAAGGCTGAAATGTAATTCCTCCCATGGTAAAAGATATTTTGGACCCATGGGTTACCTCTCCGAGAATCAATACCGTACTGAGCAGACCAATTCCCAGTGTTGCGTATAACCAGGTGATTTTTTTGAAAAAGTGAATTCTGCCAAGCAAAAAAGGTATAAAAAGCGACATGATCAGTGATACCAGAACAATCACATACTGTCGGATCGCTTTATCAAAAGAAAGTCTGGATACCATACATAAGCCGATGCCCAAAAGCATGCACATGTTATTGAGCAAAAGCCTATTGATATTCTCGTAGATCAGAGAAACCATAGTAATCGTTGCGAACAGAAAAATCAGTATAAATGCAAAGAAAAATAAATACTGAAGATCTCCGCCGGTAAGAGACAGATCCAAAAAACAAAGGACCTGTACCAGAAACATTAAAATATTCTGCAATATAAAGATTCCTTTGGAATATTCGCCCACCGGGTAGCGGAAAGTATAAAAACAGCTGCCGGTATAGAGCACCATAAAAAGGGCTATGAAATATTTAGATAATTCTATTACATATTCCTGCATGAATTAGGGATCCCTTTCTCTATTCTACGCCACGTTTTTCATGACCGGTGGTATATTCCGTATAAGGCAGATCCGTTCTGCTTCCGTAAAAATACTCCAGTACATTCCAAGTCTCATTTTCCGATTCTGTTGTAAATTCCAAACGAGAACAAAAACTGTCCTTCCATTTTGCAACTGTTTTATGCAGGGAGAAAGGAACACTGTTATAGATAATATTATAGCAATGCGTACAGTTTCGCATTACTGGAAACACTTTATGGTAACGATCTGTCAGTTCTGTGATTCCGAAACCTTCCTCGCGGCGACAATGATCGGTAGTCTTCGTCACACAGTTAGCCGTCACCATCATAGGAATCCGACCGTACAAAAATTTCTCAGCAGGAAGAATCCCATTCACGAGCTGCCTCTGCTCCGCATAATTCAGTTCTAACGGTAGGCAGAATCCGTCCAGATAATCCGTCCAGAATTCTATACTGCGGCAATTCCAAAGATACAGACCATGATCTCCGTACCTCTTTTTTGACTGTAAAAAATCCCACTGTTGCAGAAGACCAACGTGTTCCAGGGAACTTATCAAAAATCCGTCAACAGCTTCTAAATTGTCACGAATGCTTTTCTCCAACAATTTCAGATACCGACTGTCGCGTAAGCGAATGATTTTAGGCAGAGCGAGCACTGTCTCTGCTGGAATTTTTTTTAATATTTGTAAGTGATCTGCGATAGTATCCCCCCAGGTGAGGAACAGATCACTGTCAACATAAATTCGTAACGAAGTATGTTCTTTCGGTTTTTTAAGAAAAGACGATCTTAGAAACCCGTTCCACTGCTCTGCGGTTCGGAGATATAACGAAAATCCACTTTGTTTCTGCATATGTCCGTTATGTGCTCCGGTAATGTCAAAAGGTTTCTGTACCTCTCTGGTATAAGGGAAGCCGTTTGCTGTAATCAGTTTCTGCTCTAACAGCAACAGCCCTTTTCTCCGGAGCTCATTCATTGTCTTCAGAGGATAGAATGCATTTTCACTTACCCGGATATCCATGGTGCCATCTAAATGGAAATTACTTCCTCCCAATTTTCCCAATTGTTTGGAAATATTTTCCACAGTAATCGGCTGTTTTGCTGCTTCCTGGACGGTCTCTCCGGTAACGGTTACCTCTGTCTGATCACAACGAAGAGTCAGTTTAGCAACGGTTCCGGCGAGAAAAGAAGCCTTCATTTGTACCGGAAGTGTCAGATGGTTGTATAAATATTTTTCGCGAATCTGCTCCAAAACCTGCTCATCACTGCCACTGTAGGCAGGATTGTTCAGAGTCACCATTTCTTTGCCGTTATGTTTATGATAATAGCCGTTCTGCCGTTCGCTGCGAATATAAAGGCAGGATAACCGATGAAGGTCTTCCCCTGAAATGGAAAGCTTTTCCCCGGGCTTCTCATAATATTTATCAATATATTTCCGATAAACAGCGGTTACACCGGCGGCATATTCTGGTTTCTTCATACGGCCTTCTATTTTAAAAGAATCGATTCCGGCATCTATCAGTTCCGGAATATTCTCAATGGTACACATATCCTTCAGACTTAAAGGATAACATTCACGGCGGTTACCGCCTACGTCCGCGGCATGTCTGATGTCTGCGGTGTATACATCAGGCGGCATGGCTGTGCACATCTGCCGCGGTTGCCGCTTCGCCCGCCCAGGATACTGCTGAAGAGGCATTGACCGGAATAACAGTAACACATGGCACCATGGATAAAACATTCTATTTCCATTCCGGTTACTTCTTTGATGCGACGAATCTCTTCCAGACTCAGTTCTCTGGCGGGTACCACTCTGCAGGCACCCTGCTTTTTCAGAAATTCTGCACCATATTCACCGGTGATCGTCATTTGGGTACTTCCATGTAGTTCCATCTGCGGAAAGGCATCACGGATAAAGGCAAATACACCCATATCCTGAATGATGACACCGTCCAGGCCGGCGCGATAATAAGGCATCAGATATTCATAAAGCTCAGAGAACTCGGATTCTTTTACCAGGGTATTTACGGTAAGATATACTTTTCTGCCCAACAGGTGAGCATATCGGATACAGTCCACCAGTTCATCTTCCGAAAAATTCTCAGCATATGCACGTGCGCCAAATCGATTTCCTCCCAGATAGATTGCATCTGCTCCCGCGTGTACGGCTCCGTAAAATGCTTCCACATTCCCGGCGGGAGCAAGTAATTCCACTTTTTTATTTCTCATAGACATCCTCTGTTGCGTATGATACACGCTTATACAAATAGCTGCCCGAAAACGGACAGCTATCAATTTATTTATCCTTTAGTTCTGTCTCCAGACGAACAATTTTTTTGGCATCTTCGTTCAACTGCTTCTGTAGCTCTTTTCCCTGTTTTTCCGCATTTTCCAGCTTGATCTGCGCGGAAATCAGCTCATGCTTCAGATCATAGAGTTCCTTTTCTTTCCCCTGCAGTTCTTCCTCCAAAATGGAAATCTGCTTTTTGGCTTTGAAATAATCATCTGCAATGTTCAGCTGAAGCAGAACGCTCTGTCTGTCCAAAGACTGTCTTCGAAAGCTGTCCAGTTTCCCATACTCAGTCATTTTATTATTGATGTAGGAAGCAATCTTCTGCATGTAATCTTCGCTTTCATAGCCGCTTAAAGTAAATACTTTACCACCTATGAGCACTTCAGTATCTGTTTTCGGAGACATTGTCAACACCCCTCTTAACAATCTTTTGGAAACACAATATGTGCTATATTGTAAAAAATATAATACAAGATTTATTATATATCAGATTATATCGAGTGGCAAGCAAAAAATAACCAATTATGCGTCCTGATTTTCTAAAGCTTTATCCCCAGGTGACGATAAGTCAGGTCTGTTACCACACGACCCTTAGGTGTTCTGCTCAGGAACCCATTCTTGATCAGATAAGGTTCGTAGACATCTTCTATAGTGCCGGCATCTTCTCCGATGGCAGCTGCAAGGGTATCCAGTCCCACAGGACCACCGTTAAATTTCTCGATGATCGTCACGAGGATATTCCTGTCGATATGATCTAAGCCCATCTTGTCCACATCCATAAGATCCAGTGCGGTTCTGGCTACTTCTTCTGTAATGATTCCGTCGTATTTGACCTGTGCGAAATCGCGGACACGCTTCAAAATACGGTTGGCAAGTCTGGGCGTTCCACGGCTTCGCCTAGCCATCTCTTTTGCTCCGGCAGGTTCGATCTCTACATCCAGGATTCCTGCGGAGTGCATGATGATCTGCTGCAATTCCTCTATGGTATAGAATTCCAGATGATGGATCATTCCGAAGCGATCCCGCAGAGGTGCTGTCAAAAGTCCCGCCCGGGTCGTCGCTCCTACCAGCGTGAACTTCGGTAATTCCAGGCGGACGGACCTGGCACTGGAGCCCTTACCGATCATAATATCAATACAATAATCTTCCATGGCGGGATACAGTACTTCCTCCACCTGACGATTCAGACGATGTATCTCATCCACGAACAGCAGATCTCCTTCTTCCAGATTGTTTAAGATGGCAGCCATCTCTCCCGGCTTCTCGATCGCCGGTCCGCTGGTCACCTTCATATGGACTCCCATCTCATTGGCAATGATCCCGGCAAGGGTGGTCTTACCAAGTCCGGGTGGTCCGTAGAACAGCACATGATCCAGTGCATCCCCACGCTGTTTTGCTGCGGTAATATAGACCTTCAGGTTCTCCTTTATCTTGGACTGACCGATATAATCGTCCAGCGTCTGGGGACGTAAGGAGCCTTCCAGTTTAATATCTTCTTCTGTGATATTTGTCTCTATCATTCTTCTGGACATAGTCGTTGCTCTCATTCCTTAAAACAATTTTTTCAGGGCAGCCTTTAAGATTGCTCCGGAATCCATGGCCTCCACATCTTCGATGGCATTGACAGCCTTTAAACTCTCTGCCTGTCCGTAACCCAATGCCACCAGGGCTTCCACAGCTTCCTTTTTCTTCTCACTGTCAATATGCAGACTTCCTGCGGTCAGGATGCCTTCCGCACCGCCTGCTGCAATCTCTCTGGAGATCAGCGTATCGTCAATGGATATCTTATCCTTTAATTCCAGGATCAGCCGCTGCGCCGTTCTGGTGCCTACGCCCGGTGCCTTCGATATCGCTTTGGCATCCCCGGACATAATGGCAAACCGCAGAGAATCTGCATCCATAACAGACAATATGGCCAGTGCTCCCTTAGGTCCGATACCGCTGACCGTAATACAGAGCTTGAACATCTCCAGATCGCTCCTTGAGAGAAATCCATATAATAAAAAGGCGTCTTCCTTCACATAGGTATATGTATAGAGCCGGACCTGCTCTCCGATTCCCGGAAGTCTCGATGCCGTATCCGCAGAGATCCGGACATTGATCCCGAAGCCGTTGACATCGATCACCGCGTTATCTACCGTAACATCTTCCAAAAAGCCATTTATATATGCAAACATGTATGTTAAATCCTCGTCTTTCCTGGCTTGCCAAATCATAGCACATAAAATTCGGCTACGATATGTTTATCATACCATAGCCGAACATATGTTTCAAGTAGTTTTAACTCTGGATCTGTTTTAGCTGGTAGAACTCTCCCTTCAGAGCCATCAGCTCATCATAGGTACCATATTCCGTACAATGTCCGTCGGCGATTACAGCAATCCTGTCGGCATCCCGGATCGTTGACAGTCTGTGTGCCACAATAAACGTTGTCCGCCCCTCCGTCAGATTGTTTAACGCCTGCTGGATCAGTTTTTCGGAGATACTGTCCAATGCCGAGGTTGCTTCATCCAGCACGATAACCTTCGGATCCCGGATCAGTGCTCTGGCAATAGAAATACGCTGTCTCTGGCCGCCGGATAGCTTGCCGCCGTGTTCTCCCACCATAGTGTCGAGACCTTTTGGAAGGGATGCGATCAAGTCTGACAGATTAGCAGCCTTGATCACGTTCTGTAATTCTTCTTCTGAGACATTTTCACAGCCGTAGGTAATATTATCGCGGATCGTTCCGGAGAACAGAATGGATGTCTGAGGTACTACCGCTAAATGTTTTCTGTATGTTCGAAGATCGATTTTGCTTAAATCCTTGCCGTCGATCAGGACTTTTCCACTCTCCGCCTGATGGAAACCGATGACCAGGTTTAAGATCGTGGATTTTCCGGCACCGGACTCGCCTACCAGTGCAATGGTCTCTCCCGCTTTCACATGAAGATTTAAGTGGTTCAATACGTTATGCTCGTTGTTTTTGTAATGGAAACATACATCTTCAAAGTCAAAAGTACCGGTCACCTGCTCCAGTTTTTCCTTGCCTTCATTGTTTTCGATATCCTCAGACAGCAATACCTCACCGATGGAATTCACGGATTCGATACCTTTTGCAATAGTGGGCAGCAGGGTAACGATAGAAGATACCTGATTGACCACTGTAGCAAAATAACTCTGATACAGTGTGATATCACCGGCCTGGATCTTCCCACCGATGGCGAGATATCCGGTAAATGCCAGGCAGATCACCTGAAAGATCTGGAATACCGCCCAACCCACCGATCCAAACAGTGCCTGGATCAGATCCAGCTTATAGCCCTTCTCCGCCACAGCAAACAGCTGCCCGCTCATTTTGGATACTTCTTCATCCTCCAGGGCATGGGCTCTGGTCACGGGTACCAGTTCCACCATTTCCATGACTCTGGCGGAGGTCTCTTCCATTTCCTTACGGAACTCCGTATTTCTCTTCTTCATAATATTCCGGAAGGTAACCATGGTAATTGCCGCCACCGGGGTGGTCAACAGGAAAAATATAAATACGATGTGGCTCTTACTGATAGTGACCACCAGTGCAACCCCGATATTCAGGGCAATATTTAAAATGCTTAAAAATAACTGTGTGGAAAGACCTTCCACTGCTTCCACATCGCGCATGATCTTGGACTGCAGTCGTCCGGACTGGGTCTCCACATGATAGGAAATGGACAGCTGCTGTAATTTCCGGATCAGTGCTTTCCGAAGTCCTGTCTCCGCATAGCGGGTCGCCAGGCTCTTATAGGAAGTGTACAGATAATTCATGGGAATATTTAGCAGGATCAGTCCCGCTTCCAGAATACTGTAAAATATAATATTCCGGAAAGTATCCGGATTGTGCGCCGTCACATCGTTAATAATATTCGCTGTGATGATGGGCAACACCCAGACACAGGCATGCTTTGCGAAGAAGCAGATCACTGCCATGACAAATTTATGATAATTCCCCTTATACAGATGCATCAGTGTCCGCAGGGGATGTCCCTGATTCTTCCGATAGCATTCAATAAACCAGCTTTCGGTGTCCATCTTTTTTTTCGGAGATGTTTTTGCTTCAAAATCTTTCATATTTGCAGGATCCCTTTCCTATTTGTTCGTTCCTTTCATTTTAGCGCAATTAATATGCGTTTTCCAGTCCATTTTTGCGCTCTTTACCTATAAACAACTGTTTTTTTGCGAAAAAATAGGGCTGTGACAGAACTTTTACATTCCTCACACAGCCCTTTTCATAGCATTATTTTTTACAATCGATTAGTTGTTGATCAGTTTATCGTTCTCATTGTTCCAGCTGTAAAGCTTACGGATCTCTTCGCCGACCTTCTCGGAAGGATGCTCAGAAGCAAGCTTTCTCATAGCCTTGAAGTGAACCTGCTTGCCTGCGGGAGACATATCTAACAAGAACTCCTTAGCGAAAGTACCATCCTGAATATCGGACAGGATCTTCTTCATGGTCTTCTTGGTCTCCTCAGTGATCAGCTTGGGTCCGGTAATGTAGTCACCATACTCAGCGGTATTGGAGATGGAATATCTCATTCCTGCAAATCCACTCTGGTAGATCAGATCTACGATCAGCTTCATCTCATGGATACACTCAAAGTATGCATTTCTTGGGTCATATCCAGCTTCAACAAGTGTTTCGAAACCAGCCTGCATAAGTGCACAAACACCACCGCAAAGTACAGCCTGCTCACCGAAGAGGTCAGTCTCGGTCTCAGTTCTGAAAGTAGTCTCCAGAACACCTGCTCTTGCGCCGCCGATACCCAGTGCATAAGCCAATGCCAGATCCTGAGCCTTACCGGTTGCATCCTGCTCTACGGCGATCAGACAGGGAACACCCTTACCTGCCTGGTACTCACTTCTTACAGTATGTCCGGGACCTTTGGGAGCGATCATGGTAACATCAACGTTCTTGGGAGGTACGATACATCCGAAATGAATATTGAAACCATGGGCGAACATCAGCATATTGCCCTCTTCCAGGTTGGGTTCGATGTCATTCTTGTACAGATCAGCCTGCTTCTCATCATTGATCAGGATCATGATGATGTCAGCACGTTTTGCAGCTTCTGCAGCGGTAAATACTTCAAATCCCTGTGCCTCAGCCTTTGCCCAGGACTTGGAGCCCTCGTACAGACCGATGATAACATGACATCCGGAATCCTTCAGGTTCAGTGCGTGTGCATGACCCTGGCCCCGCTGCCGTAACCGATAATTGCGATTGTTTTTCCATCTAATAAAGAGAGATTACAATCTTCCTGATAAAAAATTTTAGCCATTTTCTTCTCCTCCGTTATGAGACTAAAGATTTATAACTGATAGGGATATTCCCTAGAGCTAACGTAAACGTGTGCCTAATCCTCGATATAAGTTACGTTCTCAATACCTCTGCCCAGACCTGTAATACCGGTTCTTGCGAGCTCCAGTACTTCGTACTCTTCTGTAAAACGCTGGATCAGTGCATTGACCTTACTGTGATTACCGGTGAATTCCACGATCAGGTTCTCGGCACCGACATCAATGATCTTCGCGCGGAAATTATTGGCAAGAAATTCCACTCCCTGTCGTGTCTCCAGGCGCTTCTTGGGGTCAACCTTTACTTTGACCAGTACCAGTTCCCGATAAACGCTGTCTTCCGGATCCAGTTCCTTGATATCCCGGACATCCACCAGCTTCCCTACCTGCTTCTCGATCTGCTCCAGAATATCTTCATCACCGGATGTCACAATGGTAATTCTGGTAAAGCGGGGATCTGCTGTTACTCCTGCAGTAATACTTTCGATATTGTAACCGCGTCTGGAAAATAATCCGGAAATACGGCTGAGTACACCCGATGTATTATCTACCAATAACTGAAATACTCTCTTCTGCATGCGTAAAATACCATACCTTTCGTATTTCTTCTTTCTTCAATCATGTGCTTCCATCACGAAACAGCGATTGTATTCTTAATATAGCAAGATGATTACAGAATGTCAATTAGTGAATTTAACATTATGATTGATGTATTTTAATCATCGTTTTCTGCACATTTTGATAATGCAAGGGTTCCGGTTCTGGCTACTTCGACGATACTGATCGATTGAAGCATCTTGATCAGAGTGTCGATTTTCTCCGGTGAATCACATATTTGCAACATCATAAAATGTTTTGACATATCCACGATCTCTGTTTTCATAATGTCGCAAATTTCTATGATATCCCTACGATTATTCTTGTTATATTTAACTTTTAATAACATTAGTTCCCGGGTATAACACTGTTCCTGGGATAGTGTTTTTACTTTAATGACATCCAGCTTTTTATTCAGCTGCTTTTCAATCTGTTCCAAAGTACGTTCATCACCGGAACTCACGATCGTCATACAGGAAACCGCATGATCATCCGTCTCTCCCACTGCGAGACTGTCAATGTTAAAGCATCTTCTGGAAAACAGTCCGGCCACCTTGCACAGTACACCGGAACGGTTTTCAACCAGTACGGAATATATTCTCTTCATCTCAGTACAGCCCCCTTTGTTATTTTACCAGATCCATAGGATCGATCAGACATTCTAACAGCATCGTATTGTCTTCAGCCAGAAAAGTATCCAGCACTTCGTCCACATGCTCCATATTATTCAACCGCAGATAAGGAATATCATAAGCTGCGGATAATTTCTCCAGATCGGGACTTCCCGACAGATCTACCACAGAATAATGATCTTTGTAGGTATAGTGCTGATATTCGCGAACCATACCGAGATAATTGTTTTTCAATACAATGATCTTGACCGGGATCCGATGCTGTCTGATGGTGGCCAGTTCCATCATAGACATCTGGAAAGATCCGTCACCGCATACGGCAATGACCTGCTTGTCCATCGCGGCTTGGCACCCATAGCCGCAGGAATGGAATATCCCATGGTTCCCATGCCGCCGGATGTTAAGAACTTCCCTTTTTTCACGATATGATAACCGCAGGACCAGATCTGGTTCTGTCCCACATCTGCGACATAAATGCCGTCTTCCTGCATTTTCTCGGAAAGTCTGGTAATGAACGCAGCCGGATCTACAAAATCGGGATTGGGGGTTCTCTTTTTCTCCATTGTGGAACGATACTCATTTAAGGTAGTAAGCCATTCCTCATAGTCACAACTGAATTCTTCTTTCTGGAAATCCTGAAAAATGTGTTTTGCATCGCCGACCAATGGGATGGAGGGACCGGCATTTTTACCGATCTCTGCGGGATCTACATCGATATGTACCAATACCTTATTCCGGGTAATCAGATCCGGCTGACTGACCGCACGATCTGCTACACGGGCTCCCACCATAATCAACAGATCCGATTCGTTCATGGCACGGTTTGCATATGCCTTGCCATTATTGCCCACCATTCCATAATACAGAGGATGTTCGGTGGGCATGACACCGATTCCCATCATGGTAGACACTACGGGAATTCTGTGTTCTTCCGCAAATGCCCGAAGCTCCTCTTCCGCCTCACTGAGCAATACACCGCCTCCGGCACAGATAATAGGACGCTTTGCCAATTCCCGGATCACCTTTTTGATCTGTACGGCATGTCCCTTGACCGTTGGTTTATAAGTGCGGAGGTTTACCTCTTCCGGATAATGAAAATTCTTGATCGTGGCATTCTGAATATCAATGGGAATATCAATCAGCACCGGTCCTTTTCTACCGGTATTGGCAATATAAAACGCTTCCCTGAATACTCTGGGAATATCATTTACATTTTTTACCAGATAGCTGTATTTCACAAAAGATTCCACAGCGCCGGTGATGTCCGCCTCCTGGAATACATCGCTTCCCAGCAGTTCGCTGTTCACCTGACCGGTGATACAGATCAGTGGAATACTGTCCGCAAATGCTGTAGCAATACCCGTGATGACATTCGTAGCGCCCGGTCCGGAGGTTACCGCACAGACTCCGGGTCTTCCGGTCATTCGTGCCACACCGCTGGCAGCATGTGCTGCATTCTGTTCGGTACGGATCAATACTGTCTTAATATCAGAATCCAGAATACTGTTGAAAAAAGGACATATCGCCACTCCGGGATATCCGAATACCGTACTTACACCTTCTTCTTCCAGACATTTAATAATCGCATCTGCTCCAATCATGTCATTCCACTCCTTTATCTATACTCCATAATTTTCCGCTGTTTATTTTATTCCATCAGGCTTTTGGCCAGCTTCACAGCATCTGCTGCATCCTTGGAATAGCCGTCCGCTCCGATCTCATCCGCATATTCCTGAGTGATCACGGCTCCGCCGATAATGATTTTGGCGGTGATACCTTCCTGTTTCGCAGCGGCTACGATCTCCCGCATTCTCTGCATGGTGGTGGTCATCAACGCTGACAGGGCGATAAACTCAGCGTGATGTTCCTTTGCCGTTTCCAAAATTTTGGCCTGGGGAACATCCTTTCCCAGATCTATCACATGGAAACCATGATTTTTCAACATCAACGCTACAAGATTTTTACCAATGTCATGAATATCGCCTTCTACGGTAGCAATAACGACTACCGGCATTTCTTCCCCACTGTTTCCGGTCTGTAATAAAGGCTCCAGTACTTCAATGGAATTCTTCATTGCTTCTGCACTGGCAATCAGCTGCGGCAGGAAATACTTGCCCTGATCAAAATATTCTCCCACCAGATTGATAGCGGGAAGCAGAACCTGATTCAATAATTCCACAGGTTTTTCTCCACTCTCCAGTGCTTCGTTTGTTATTTTTACAATACCGTTACGATTCCCCTTCAGAACTGCTGTTTTCAGTTTTTCCTGCATTTCATTGATCTGAGGGGTATCTTTCGAAGCAGTTACAGCAGATGGCACTTCTGTATTGTCCGTGGAATCTGCCTTCGTTCCCTGTTGCTCCAAAAGAGCAAGTTTTCTGGATAATTCCGCTTCTTTTTCTTCTCTGCGCTCTTTGACGCCTCCGGCATATTCAATATAACGGAGTGCAGCCTCTTCTTTATTCAGGAGAAGATCGGTTGCCAGCGCACAGCTCATCAGCATCTCCTGAGAGGGATTGGCAATCGCCATCGTCAGTCCCGACTGAATCGCCAGCGTCAGAAAAGCGGTATTTACAAAACCTCTCTCCGGCATGGCAAATGAAATATTGGATAAGCCGCAAATTGTGGCGAAGCCGTTGCTCTTGCAGTAACGGATCGTTTCCAGCGTCTCCAGTGCAGCCTTTGGATTTGCTCCGACGGTTGCCACCAGACCGTCTACTACAATATCTTCCTTTCGCATTCCAAGTGAAAGTGCACGATCATAAATTTTATGTATAATCTCTTTTTTCTCTTCAATGTCCTTAGGCAGACCTGCATCCGATAAAGGAAGCAGGATGAACATTGCACCATATTTAGCTACAATAGGAAGCAGCTTTTCGAATTTTTCCGTTTCCAGAGACACCGAATTGACCAAAGCACGTCCCGGGTAATTACGAAGGGCAGCTTCCAGTACTTCCACATAACTGGAATCCAGTGACAGCGGAAGATTCGTCACACCGCTTACCTCCTCCAGCGCCCGGAGCATACATAGCTTTTCATCAATACCGCTCATCCCCATATTGATATCCAGTACCTTTGCGCCACAGGTTTCCTGCTCTTCGGCGAACTGGATCACCTTTTCAAAATTGCCTTCCCGCAGTTGTGCCTGAAGTGCCTTTTTGCCCGTAGGGTTAATTCTCTCTCCCACAACGAAAAAACCATCCTCCAGCCCGAAGCTGTGGGTAATGCGTTCGGAGGTCAGATACCGGATGCCCTCCGGTCGTCTGGTTGCTGTTGCTTGTGCAACGGTGCCGAAACGATCATGAAGCTGCCTTATAAATTCCGGAGTGGTGCCGCAGCATCCTCCCAGTATGGTTGCGCCGACATTCACCAGTACTTGCATTTCTTCGGTAAACTCTTCTGCTTCCATGTTATAGCAGGTAGTTCCGTTTTCATCCAGAAAAGGCAGTCCGGCATTTGGCTTTGCAATGATAGGTATCATGGTAACGGATACCATGTCGGAGATGATGCCTTCCATCTGTGCCGGACCGGTGGAACAATTCGCACCGATAGCGCTCGCACCCAGGCTTTCCAGTACGACTGCCGCCGTTTTGGCATCTGTGCCGAATAAAGTTCTGCCATCCGCTTCAAAAGTAAGTGTAGCGATCACCGGAAGATCACAGACTTCTTTTGCAGCGATCAATGCCGCTCTGGTCTCTGCCAGGCTCATCATCGTTTCGACTACCAGCAGATCTGCTCCGGCATCCACCAGGCAGAGAATCTGCTCTTTATAGATAGCGATCAGATCTTCCAGCTCCATTTTTCCCATAGGGCGCAGCTGCTCGCCGGTCATGGTGATATCTCCGGCCACATAGACCGGATGTCCCGGAGTACTTGCTGCAGCTTCTTTTGATATCGCCACCAGGTCATGGATCATAGAGGACATATTTTTCTCTAAATGATATTCTGCCAGTTTTACACGGTTTGCTGTAAAGGTAGGTGCGTACAGAATATTGGTTCCCGCCTGCACGTATTCCTTCTGTAGCTGTAGCATTACCTCTCTATGTTCCAGAATCCACTGCTCCGGGCAGACTCCGGAGGGCATTCCGGCCTTTACCAGATTGGAGCCGGTGGCACCATCCAGATATATGATATGATCTTTTGTGAAATCAATAAATTTTTCTCGTGTCATGTTTCTCTTCCCTGTTTCTTAATTCTTTTAATCATACCACATTGTGCTTTTATTCGTAAAGGGGACGATTTAACATTATATGGTTGCGCAAAGTCTCAGAATATGATAAATTTTATGTGGATTAAATGATTTGGAGGATGATTATCTTGAAGAAAAAAATACTTGCCATTACCGCAGGACTTCTTACTGCCATGGCACTTACCGCTTGTGGAAAAGATCCTAAGCTGACACAGTTCAAGGGTGAAATAGATGCCTTCTGCACAGAAATCTCCGATATCGATACTGCCATCAATAACGTAGATGCGGAATCGGATACAGCAACTGATGAATTGCTGGGATATCTGGATCAACTGGATACCTCTTTTCAGAATTTTGCGGAATTGGATTTTCCCACGGAATTTGATTATCTGGAATCTCTGGCAGATGAAGCCAGCGCGTACATGACACAGGCAGTGGAAAGTTATCATGAAGCCTACAGCAACGGCGGCTACAATCAATTGACTGCCGATTATGCAAAAGAAAACTACGCAAGAGCTTATAAACGTATTCAGATCATTATTACGTTCCTGCATGGTGAACAACCGGAAAATGTAAATCTGACCACTGCAGAGGAAACAGCAGATGCTGCTTCTACTACTGCAGAATAATACGTAAGAACAAGAAAATCCCCGATGCTGATGCACCGGGGATTTTCTTGTTCTTTTTTCTGATAGATGATTATTTTAAAATTTTAATCTGACCGATCAGGGGAACTTCCTTCTCCTGCTCCTGGCAAGCATAGATCAGACCCATGATCCAGCATACAAACAGGAAAATACTCAGGATAGAACCTACAAATCCACCTACTTTAGGAATAAAATTGACAGCGCTTGCAATGATCTGACCGATCAGAATTACCAGCGCCTGATTCAGATGAAACTTAGCGCCCTCTTTATCACCTGCGCAAAACGCAACGATCCAGCCGATCCAAGTGATGTAAGCAATGATACCTGTAGTTTTTTTATTCATTTTTTCTCCCTCCGCACTCTTGTGCTTAAAAAATTCTGTATATGTAAAAATTGCAAATACAGTCATAGTGAAATATGAAAACCCAAAAGCAAAATGTTTTTCAAAATAAAATTTCCGATCATGATTGCGACAGCTGCATACAGATGCCACTCATGGAACTTCCATCCTTTGATCCCACCGATATGTAATCTGGCAAGAGTCTGTGTCAGCATAAAACCTCCAAAGATAACAACGGTATAAGTTACCAGTGGATGATACCAGGTTGCTGACAGAGGATGTCCTGCAAGCAGTGCACTTACCGCTCTGGTTCCGCCGCAGCCGGGACAATAAAATCCAAACAATCGGTAGACCACGCAGGTATATCCCTGCAGATTCGGAATAACTATATGAAGATACAGATAGATTCCAATGCTGCCGGTCAGAAGAAATATCCATCCTGTCAGATAAAGATAATCTTCCAGACTTCTGCTATTCTTAGTACATACTTTCAAAGCCGTAACCTACCATAGCCATAGAAAATACTACTGCAAGAACGGTGATCAGGATTCCCAATACAATACCGACGATGGAGCAGATCAGTCCACCCTTTGCCAGTCCGGTCTTACCCTGCTTATTGGCAAATACTGCACAGATAATACCACCGATACCAAACAAAGCACCAATCCATCCGGTACAGCATCCGAGAACAATAGAAAGAATACCCAGTACCAAACTGATGATAGCCAGCACATTGGTATCTTTGTTCTCAGGTTGTACAGGTGTTGTTACAGCTACCTGAGGCTGTACATTAGTAGTATAGTCTTGATAATTGTTTGCAGGCTGTTCTGCTGCAGGTGTCTCCTGTGCGGGTTCTGCTGTAGAACTTACTTCTGTTGCGGTAGTATCTACCGTTACATTGTTTTCATTTTCAAAATTCTGTCCGTCCATTTTTTCCTCTTTCCGATCCTTTCAGGATCTTAGTTTATTTAATCTGCCAGCGGGTTACCTTTACCATCTACATTGATCTTGCCTGTCAGGATCATAATAGCCTCTACCAGACTCCAGATCCATATACCTATAACCAGGAAAACACCAACTACAACACAGCAAAGAATATATCCAACAATGGTAAGCACAAGCTGTGTGATTGCTTTTCCGGTGTAGCCAAGATAAAAATTATGAACACCGAATGTACCCAGAAAAATACCCAGGAGACCGGCAACCAGTTTGGATTTTGCATCCGGTGCAGGAGCCTGTTTATTAGCTACGCCGCAGTTTAAGCATACTGCTGCATCCGGAGCTAACGGCTTACCGCAGTTATGGCAATAATTATTGCCCTGTCCCTTAGCTACGCCACACTTTATGCACATTACAGCTTCATCCGTCATATAAGGTTCGCCGCAATTCTTACAATAGTACATTAATTCTTCCTCCCTCTTATTATTTCCTATTTTATAAAATAATTTGAACTAACAATGTACATTATACAAGATGCTTGTATTTTTTACCAGTGGTATTTTCACATTATAAAAGCGGATAACGTGCATTTTTTATATAATAAATAGCTTATTGCCGCTTTTTGTCAAACATCAGGAAGCATTTACGATATATTCCGCACCATCCAAGAACTGCCATTGTTGAAAAGACCGGGATCATATTATAAAGATACCGCGCCCTGGCTTCAAACAACATAACAAATAAAAACATACCGATAAAAATAACGATCATGGTAACAGAAACGCTCAACAGATCGGATGAATTCTCCTCAACTGACACATCACTCTTACGTAATCCTGCTATTGCTTTCACTAAAAGCAATACTGCTTGTGCCAGAATTCCCAGCAGTACAAAAATCCACAGGCCCTGGCTTACTGTCGTGAACCAGATATAATTACTGCCATCCAGCCAGTAGAAATTCCGCAATGGTTCCGTAAAAGAGCTGTCGGAAATCTCCGGATATTCCCAGGCCTGGAAATATCCCTCCTGATACCAGCTGAAGGTGCCGTCATTAAAATTCATGACCTGTTTGTGCAGCCAGAACCGCAAGGTCCCTATAAAGCCCCGGTCCTGCATTCTCCTGCGGATTCCTGCAAGTTCATATTGCATCCGGGAAGCCTTATCGGAACCGGCAAAAGACCGTACGATCTCAAGGCCCTCTCCGGAACAGGCTCCCGTGGTGTCCTCATTGAGACCGTTATACATATAATTACTCCAACCGATTTCCAACTCCGGATTGTAT
>ERZ779746.362-NODE-362-length-25751-cov-3.010352_pt1 | contig 25751 bp, 30 predicted proteins | sample MGYA00511888_ERZ779746 | MGnify/ENA primary metagenome ERZ779746 (study PRJEB29588, sample SAMEA1964695) | human gut metagenome | biome: human gut; feature: human-associated habitat; material: faeces | place: Denmark | collected 2008/2010 ... | reverse complement strand
CAAAAATAGAAAAAATATTAAACGATTTAAATAGAGATATATCTTATTATAATACTAGTGAAGTTTTAGGTGCGATAAAGATAATGAAAAGATATGTTAAAACGTCTGAGACTCCATATATAGTAAATCAAATTAAAGATAAAGAGGGAAAGTCTAATTTTGAAATAAAAAATATGATGGACGATTATTTTTTAGCTACCAACAATATATTAAAGTTAGATATAATTTCTTGTGCAGTATATAATAAAGAGTATGGATTTCAATTTTTTGATCCTTTTAATATGATGTTTACAAAAGAGGAGAAAGAAAAGTTTGGATTAGAATAAAAATATTATGTAATAAGATAACTAAAAGTGTAGTAAAAAATGCTACACTTTTTTGTTGTAAAATTATAATGATCAATTAGAAAGGAAGATGATAAGATGATCAATATTAGAAAAAGGGGTAAAGTATATCAATATTGCTTTGAAGCAGGAAAGGTAAATGGAAAGAGAAAACAAATAACAAAAAGTGGCTTTAAGACAAAGAGTGAAGCATACATAGCGGGACAAAAAGCATACGACGAATTCATTAATGGAGCAACTAATGTAGAATTTAATATGTTGTATGGAGATTATTTAGATTATTGGATGAAAGAATATTTTGAAATAAACTATAAATATTCTACGGCAAAGAGATATAAAGAATCTTTTAGTAATATTAAAAAGGAATTAGGTAATTACAAGTTATCAGTTTTAACACCATATATTTTAAATCAGACGTTATTAAAGTTATATCAAACATCTGGTACAAGGGACGCATTAAGAAATTATCAAAAGGTTATTAAGAGTTCGTTGAGGGATGCAACTTACTATTTTGGATTTATTAAGAATAATCCAGCAGGTGATTTGGAGATACCTAGGGTATTATCATTTGAATTAAAAAAAACAATATAGGACACATCTATACTAAAGAAGAAATAGAAATAATTATAAATAGATTTAAGAATAACAAAGCTTTTGTATGTGTATTTTTAACAGCTTGTTATACAGGAATGAGAACTGGTGAAGTATTTGCTTTAACTTGGGATGATATTGATTTAGAAAATAGAATAATAAAAATTAATAAGACGGTTTATGCAAAAGATAAAGAAGAAAATGGCAGATGGTATTTAGGTACTGTTAAAACAATGGGGAGTCATAGAGAAATTTATATTTGTGATACTTTATATTCATTTTTATTGAAATATAAAGAATTACAAAATAATTATAAAAAAGAATTTGGTAAAAAGTATAAACATTATACTTTAGAAGAAGTTAAAAATAGGTATGGTAAGTTAGTAGAATATAAAATTATAAAAAGTAATTCTAAACGCAATAGAGTAGAAATGGTGTTTACTAAAAAAGATGGAACTTATTCAGGAACGGATATTATTAGATATCCACTTAGAATAATTCATCATGAATTAGGAATTCAATGTAGATTCTATGATTTAAGAGGGAGTTTTGCTACTATTTGTTTAAGAAATGGTTGTGAGGTAAAAGATATTGCAGAAGTATTAGGACATAAAAGAATAGAAACTACTAAGAAATACTATATTTATAGTACAGGACATGATAAGATATGTGTAATTAACAGACTGGAAAATGAAATAAATATTACAAATAATATATTGTAAAATATGGAAAAAAATTAGTACTTGTAGTATAATTAAAATAGATTTTGTATCGTTATAATTACGATACTTTTTTTTATTAAAGTAAAGGAGTGTGAACTATAGTGGGTGTTTCAACATGGTTCAATGAGTTTTGTAATAATATACGTTTTGATGAAACGGATTTAAGCAACTTGCGATATAGATATAAAAGGATTACAAGTAGGATTAATGAGGACTATTGGGGAATATCATCTGATTCATTACATAGTTTATATGTAGGATCATATGGTAGGGGTACCGCAACTCATCTAAGCGATATAGATATGTTAGTTATTCTTCCAAATTCTGTATATGAAAGAATTAATAAAACACAGGGAAATGTACAATCAAGTTTACTACAAGAAGTAAAAAGAGTATTGCAAAAGACTTATTCAACTTCGTATGTTAAAGCAGATGGTCAAGTTATAGGAATTAATTTTACAGATGGCATAAATTTTGAAATTGTTCCTTGTTTTGATTTAGGTAATGGAGAATATACTTATCCAGATACAAATAGTGGTGGCAGTTGGAAAAAAACAAATCCAAAGGCCGAAATTGATGAAATGAATAAATACAACAAATTAACAAATGGTAATCTAAAAAATTTATGTAAAATGGTTAGAGAATGGAAAGACGAACATAATGTAGATATTAGTGGCTATGCAATAGATACAATGAATTAGAAGAATATAAAGATAAAACATTTACTTACTATGATTGGATTACAAGAGATTTTTTTAAATATTTATCTGAACAATCAGAAGATAGTTATTTATTTGCACCGGGGAGTTACAATTATTTGAAAATTGGCTCAAAATTTAATTATAAAGCAGGAAATGCATACAAAAAAGCGCTAGAGGCTATAGGGGATGAAGAAAAATATCCAATAAGTGCAAAAAAAGAATGGAGGGAAATCTATGGAAGCAAATTCCCAAGTTGAAGTTTTAGAGGATCAAATTAGAGAGTGTTATGGAAGATTAGTTTGGACATATACAACACACCAAAAGTGTGTTGATATTTTAGAAAAGAAAGCAAGAGTAATAAAGCTATTAAAAATTATTTTAAATTCTATTTCTGCTACAGGGTTAATTTCGTATATTATTACTAACCAGAATTGGTTACCAATTATTACGATTCTTTTTACTACAGTAGCTTTATTTTTAGATATATATACTTTAAGTTATGATATTGATAAAGAAATTAATTCGCACATTGATATGATAAATAAACTATGGGATATTAGAGAATCTTATTTATCATTGTTAGTAGATATGAGAATAAATTCTATAGAAATAAAAGATATAAAAAGAAAAAGAGATGAACTTCAAGAAAGATTAAACAAAATTTATGAAGTAGGACCTAGAACTAATCCTAAAGCATATAGAATAGCAAGTGAAGCGCTTAAGATAAATGAAGATATGACTTTACATAATGAAGAAATAGATTTATTTTTACCAGATAACCTTAAAAGAAAAAATAAAGATAAGTAAATTATGTTTAGTGTATTTGATAAAAAATAAAAATATGATATACTAATATCGAGTGAACGGATGTGGACAATGTCCACAATATGTCCACGTTGGAGAAATACTTATAGTACAGGTAATATCATAAATACAAATAATATAGATGGTTACCTAGTCTGATAAATAAGGAAATACGAATAATACTATAAGTATAAATAGTATTGATAATATGGGAGCATCCACTACATGTGGCAGTGGTAAAAAATATAAACAATGTTGTGGTAAATAAGCCTGCGAACCCGCATAAAATAAGGATAAAACGTATATTGAAATATAATTTTTAAATTGAATACAAAACGTATCTAAAAAATAGAAAATTGTAATTTATTATTAATTCAATTGAAAAATTTGCAATTTTGAATAAAATATAGTATAATTTACTCATTCACAAAGCCATTGCGAGGAAGAGTAAAAAAATATAAAGCATTTTAGAGAACTCTGTTAGGTGAAAAAGAGGATGTAAGTATTTTTTGAACATGGCCCTCAAGGCGAATGACTGAAATACTCTTAGTAGGTCATTACGGGAATGCCCGTTATAGCAGATACCTATAACTATGCATAGACATAAGTAGGTTAGTGAGTTTAATGCAGTAATGTATTAATAAATAAGAGTGGTAACGTGAATATATTCACCTCTTAGGGACAATATTGTTTCTAAGAGGTTTTTTATTTAAAGAAAGAGGGAGATAATATGAATATTATAATTGGAATTAGTTGGCCTTTTGCTAATGGAGAATTGCATATAGGTCATGCAGCAAGTAGTTTACCAGGAGATGTTATAGCTAGATACCATAGACTTAAAGGAGATAAAGTTATATTAGTATCTGGTACTGATTGTCATGGAACACCAACTGAGGTAAAAGCATTACAAGAAAATAAAAGTCCAAAAGAAATAGTAGATGATTGCCATGTTTCATTTTCTAAAGATTTTAAAGACTTTGGTATAAGTTTTGACTTATACAATAGAACAGATGATCCTTATCATAAAGAGTTTGTTCAGGAACAATTTGTTAAATACTACAACAATGGTTATTTAGAAGAAAAGGAGGAAGAACAATTATATTGTGATCACTGCAAATTATTTTTAGCAGATCGTTACATTATTGGTATTTGTCCTAAATGTGGATCTGAAATAAAAGGTGATGAATGTGAAAAATGTGGAAGTTTACTTACAATCGATGAAGTAAAAGAAACTAAATGTGCTATATGTGGTAATAAGGCATCATATAAGAAAAATAGAAATTTATATTTTAAACTTTCAATCTTTCAAGACAATATAAAAGAATTATTAGATTCTAAAAGAAATGATTGGAAAGAAAATGCTGTTAATTTTACTGAAAGATATCTTAAAGAAGGAATACCTGATAGATGTGCATCTCGTACTTTAAACTATGGTATTGATATTCCAATAGATGGATTTAAAGATAAAAAGCTATATGGTTGGTTTGAAAATGTATGGGGATATGTAACTGCTAGTAAAAAATATGCTGAAGAAAACAAATTAAATTGGGAAGACTTTTGGAAAGGGAATGATAGCAAAATATATTTAGTTCATGCAAAAGATAATATTCCATTTCATACAGTTATATTTCCATCATTATTACTAGCAACCAATGATAATTATAGATTGCCTGATAAAATAGTTTCAGATGAATATATAACTATTGAAGGAGAAAAATTATCCAAGAGTAAAGGTAACTATATTACATTAAGACATTTATTAGATAATTATCCAGTAGATGCTATTAGATATTATTTTAGTATTAATAATCCTGAAACAAGAGATTTCAATTTCACTTATGAAGGTTTTATCAATTCTATTAATGGAGAGTTACTTGGTAAATGGGGTAACTTTGTTAATAGAACATTGCAATTTATTAATAAATCATTTTATGGTAATTTAAGCAGTAGTAATATTGATTCAACAATTGAAGCTAAGTTAAAAGATTTATATATTAATATTGGTAATGATATTGATAATGGAGATACAAAAGAAGGTTTATCAAAAATATTTGATTTTATAAACTATTCAAATAAGTATTTTGATGAAAATGAACCATGGAAATTAGCTAAAGAAGATGTAATCAAATGTGAAGATATTTTATATAATTGTTGTAATATTATATTTAATATAAATAATTTACTTAAACCATACTTTGTAGAAACAACAAAAAAGGTAGAAGAATATTTAAATAGCAATATTAGCAGCTGGAATTATCAAAAATTAGAAAAGGTTGAATTATCAGAAGAAATAAATCCATTATTTATCAGATATGATAAAAAAGTAATTGATCAAGAAAGAGAACTTCTAAATAAAAATTAAGATTATTTAAAAATTGTAAAAAATTAAAATCAAATTATTTTAGATAAGTTTTTAGATAAGTTATGCTAGGTTTGCCGGGTGCTCCCAAGTGCAACCAAGATATTAACCAGTGGAATTGAGATAAGAGATGTTGCTGATATACTTGGACATAGAAATGTAGAAACAACAGAAAATTATTATATTTCAAGTACAAAAAAATCTAGACGATTAGCAACTGATGTTTTTGATAAGATAACAAAATCTGAAATTATAGAAGGAATTATTAAATATGGATAATTCGACAGATCCATTGGTATTTATAGTATAATAAATGTGCAAAAAATAAAAACGCACATTGGCATTTGTTATATATAAAGAATATAATGACCTTAGTAAATGAATGCAAACATTGTTTGCAATTTGTTTGCAATAGAGGAATATTTATAATAACAAAAATACTATAAATATTATAAATATAATAGGTTACCAAGACGCTAAAGCCTTGAAATATCAATAATATTATAAATATTATAAGTATTATAAATATGGGAGTCCCTACAACATGTGGATCCGGGAAGAAGTATAAAAATTGCTGTGGAAGATAGTAAAAGCCTTGTAAAATAAGGCTTTTTTAGTACCTCAAAATATTAAAATTATTTTTAGATACCTTTTTGGATACCCTCCGCTGAGTATCTAAAAGGTATCTAGATACCCAAAAACAGGGTTAAAATACAAAAATTTTGTACGATTAAAAATTACAGTATTTCCTTTATTTATAAGGTTTCATAGACATTTAAATAATAAAAAAAGATGAAATTGTGTCCAGTGCCAAAATGACATAGTAAATTGATATTTTAGGATATAATATTTTTACTAAAAATAGGTTAGTTTATGGTATAATATTGACAGGAGGGTTTTATGGAAAAAATAACTGATATTAAAGAAAACTTACAAGTAAAAGAGATATTTAAAAAGGGAAGAACAATTATTTTTGTAATTGATGATGATAAAGAAATTTTATTATCTGATATTAAAACAGATGATTATTTTTGGAATAAATGGATTTCTGATGATAATTATATTGTGGCTTACTCAAGAGGATGTATGGTTAATCAAATACCACTTAACATAGAAGCTGCATATAGTATAAAAAATAAAAAACTTCTTGACTTATCAAATAAAAAAATTAAGGTGTTACTTGAATATATGCTAATAGCAAAAAGAGGTTTTGATTTAGCTAATGTTTTATCAGAAATAAATAATAGTGATTTAGAACTTCTTAATGAAGATGAAAAAGAAGATTTAAGTAGATTCTTGACTTCGGGTAATAAAGGTATACCTCATACAGATGTGATAAATTATATTTTACAATTTTATCCACAATTAAAAAAATATACTGAATTAAAGGATAAGTTGTCTGTATCTGAATATAGAAATATTGGAGAAGAATTAAATGAATCAACTTTTTGGTTTCATGCAATTCCTCAAGAATTAACTTTTCTACAATTTTCTACAAGTAATGAATTATCATCAAATGGAACAGATTTTAAACAGATTTATATGTCAGAATATGATCAACAGCAGAGAGTATTGAGTTTACAAAAGATAAAAAAATAGCGTACTAATTTTTGAATTTTAGATACCTTCTGCTAGGTATCCGGAGTGCTCTTGGAAGCTAAAGAGGGCAAAAAAGAGCTCCCAGACGCCCCCAAAAGCCAGAAAATGCTGTCAAAAACTCATAATCTAAAAACCTTGTGGAAGTGGCAAAAAGTACAAAAACTGTTGTGGCAAATAAGCTCGCAAATTCTTATAAATAAAGGGCTTGCAAGCTTTTTGCTACTTACAATTTTTAGGCAATTTCACTTCAAAAAAGGCGTTTAGATAAGTTTTTTAGACCAAATAAACCTTAAAATTAAGCACGTATGGTATAATAAATGAGGAAGTGATAATCATGAATAAATACTATGAAATGTTTAGAAAAAATTTTCCCTTTATTGTTAGAGATGAAAGAGAAACTTTAGAAATAATTAATAATCCCGAGAATAAAATTATAGAAGTAAATAATGACAGTGGAAAGCTTATTGGTGTATCCATCATACATAAAAATACAATTCTAATGTTATGTGTTGATGAAGAATATAGAAATAAAGGGATTGGTAATAAATTATTAAGCGATTCTGAAAAATATATAATCGGTAAGGGTTATGATAAAGTTAGTATAGGTGCTGGAGATAATTATCTTATGCCAGGAATTCCCATGGCGACAAAACCTTATAATGAACAATTAAAAGAAGATAAAATATATGCTGATGTCAGTAACGATTCTTATAATTTTTTTTTAAAAAGAGGATATTCTCATTCGTGGGAAGACGCTAATTGTTTTGACATGAGAGCTGATTTAGATAATATTGAATTTCCATCTGAATCAATTGGTGATACCATTGATGGAATAACATATAGATTCGCCACAGTAAATGATATTCCTAAAATATTAAAATGTACAGCTGATGCAGAACAAAGCTTTTCAAAATATTATAATAATGAAAAGCTATATTCTAACGACTCAAGACAGAAAGTATTGATTGCAACTTGCAATGATGAAGTGTGTGGAACTTTGATTATAAGTATTGAAACTGAAGCTAAGGGATTAGGTAGTGTTGGTTGTACTACAGTAACACATAATTATCGTGGAAAACATATTGGAGTAAATATGGTTGTTCTTGGAACAAAATATTTAAAATCTTTAGGCATAAAAAAAGGTTATCTAGGGTATACATATTCTGGATTAGATAAAATGTATGGCTATGCTGGATACAAAATCTGTATATATTATGCAATGGCACAAAAACAATTAACTTTAGAAAAAAATAAAATTAAATAAATCAAATTTTTTAGATAAGTTTTTTATCTAAATCAACCTTAAAATAAAGTATATATAATACAATAATAAGGGAAGTGATAATAATGAAAAAAGTATATTTAAATGTTCCTTCAAAGAATAATTTGCATTATAGACAAGAATGGATGAATGATCCAAAAACTATGAATTATAATGCTGGATTTGATATTAATTTAAAAGGTTATAATAAATTAACTGGAACTATATCAAAAACTGATGAAGAAATGATTGAATGGTATAGAAAATGGATTAACAAAGAACCTGATAGATATTTTGCTTATATATATGTTGATGGAATAGAAGAACCTATTGGAGAAGTATATTATTATCCTGATGGTGATATTCATTCAATGGGAATATTAATCAGTAATAAGTATAGAGGAAATGGATACTCTTATTCAGCTTTAATAGAATTAGAAAAAATAGCATTTAAAAAAAATAATATTAATGAATTATCAGATATGGTACCTCTTGATAGAATAGGCGCAATAAAGACATTTAAAAAAGCTGGTTTTATCCATACTGATAAAGAGGTTATTGAAAAAGTATTTGATCAAGATAGTATTGTTAAACAATTGTTAATAACTAAGGATATGTATTTTAATAATTAGGAAGTGATAATAATGGAAAAATTTTATTTTGAAAGTCCATCATTAGAAAGAAAAAATGAGATTATAGAATATCTTGATGAGTTTGTAGAATATGGTTCTAATATAAATGGTTCTGGTTCATTAGACAAAATATATGATGGTTATACTTTTGAAGAAGCTTTAGAAAGATGTTTGAATATGGAAAATGAAGAATACTCAAAAAAGTTTGAAAGATGTCCCTCAAGAACTTTTTTACTAATAAGAGAAAGTGATAACAAAATTGTAGGAAGCATTAATATTAGATGGAATTTAAATGAAAAAATGTTACAATTTGGAGGACATATAGGCTATGGAATAAGACCTACAGAAAGAAGAAAAGGATATAATAAAATTAATCTATATTTAGGTATACTTGAAGCAAGAAGACTTGGATTAGAAAAAGTAATGTTAGACTGTGATGTTAATAATCTTGGTTCTGATAGAACATTAAAAGCATTAGGTGGAAAACTTGAAAGAACAGAGGTTGATCCATCTGATGGCGTATTAACAAATGTATATTGGTTTGATGTTGAAAAAACAATAGAAAAATACAAAGGTGTATATGAACAATACACTATAAAAAGAATGTTAAAATAGTGATGTGAAGAAAAGAGATAATCAATATAGTTATTGTATGCTCGTATTGCAACATTTTTGACTAAAACCAAAGACTTTTCGTTAGAAATTTGGTACTATTTATATAGGTGATTAATAATATGGAATCTATAATAAGTTTAAAAGATGTTGATGTAAATTATGATTTTACACTCGATACACCAAATTACTATGATAATTATTGGAAAAACGAAATGGGATCAGGAAATGATGATCCCGATACATATAGCAAGAAGTTAAAAACATATCATAAATTAATATGGAGTAAAAAATTGCCTAATGGAGAATATTTAAATCTTGATTATGGCAAGAATGGAAAATACTTAATATGGAAAGATTTTAGTTTTGGAAGTGATTCAATTACTGCATCATTTAGGTATGCTAATAATACCCAATTTATGCATAAAGTTATAGAAACAATACCTAATTATAAGGAATTTATTCTTGATTATGTTCATAGAAGTTATACAATAGGTGGTTCAATTATATTTCCAAAAAGATCACTAGGAGTTAATCCTGCAAGAGGGATAAATAAATATATATGTGATAGATTTGACTTAACATTAGAATGTATTAGAAAATATTATTTAAATGAGGAAAGCCCTTTATATAGTGTGTTGATAAAAGATAAAGAGTTTTTTGATTTATTTGTAAATTTTAAAGGATATATTGATTATTTCTTTTTGAATGATTTAGTAACTGAAGATTATAAAGAAGTGAAATTTATAATTGGTAATGGTGATTTTGAAAAAAATCCTATGCCAAAGACAGTTGAAGATTATATTAAATATATAAATGGGCAATTGGAATTTGTAAAGCTTAGAAATGAAAGAATAAAAGAGTATATAAAAAATATAAAATAAATTATAAAAAACGGAGTTGTTAATATGAATTACAAAATAAGAAAAAAAGAAAGAAAAGATTGTGTCGGCATAGCTCGAGTTATAACTGTTGCTTGGAATGAAACCTATAGAGGTATAGTATCTGATGAATTTTTAGATAGTTTATATATTAATGAAGAAGTAAGGGCACAAAACTCTTATAATAATTTTAATAAAAAAGAAAATCATCAATATGTTTTAGAAATTAATAATGAAGTTGTGGGATTTATAAAGGTTGGGGAAGCTAATGTTACTGAATATGATAACTGTGGTGAGATATATGCTTTATATATTATTAATAAATATAAAGGATATGGTTTTGGTAAAAAATTAATTGAAGCAGGAATTAAAGAATTAAAGTTAATGAATTTTGATAAAATGGTTATTGGTTGTTTGGAAGGTAATCCATCAAATAATTTTTATAAGCATATAGGTGGAAAATTTATTAAAACAAGAATTTTTGAAAATTTACAATTACTAGAAAATGTATATTATTTTGAAAAAATATAACAATTTAAAAAATAAAAATATCATAGATACAAAATAACAAATTTAATATCATATATTTACAAAAGTAAATAAAATATAGTATAATGACCTTAGTTAATTAAAAAACGATTCATTCAAAGTAATTATTTTAATATAATTTATAGAGAGTTTGTGTTTGGTGGAAACAAATAAAATTAAAGTAATGAATTATAAGTGAAGATTTTAAGTCGGATAGTATCCGTTATCAATAAGAGGTAATAAACTATTATTACAAACAAAGGTGGTACCACGAGCAATTCGTCCTTTACGGATGTTTTGCTCTTTTTTATTTTTAAGGAGGTGATTTGTATGGATAGTGATTATTATTACTTTGATAATTGTAATTTAATTAACTATACAAATTATTTAGGAGGAAATAAAAATGGAAAAGAAATTATTTGATATTTTAAAAGAAAGAGGTTATGTTAAAGACCTTACACATGAACGAGAAATTATTGATTTGGTTAATGGGAAACCTATGACTTTCTACTTAGGAATTGATCCTACAGCAGACAGTTTACATATAGGACACTTTTTCGCATTAACAATGTTTAGATGGTTACAAGATTTTGGACATCACGGAATCATATTAATAGGTGGTGCTACTGCTTTAATTGGAGATCCAACAGGAAAAAGTGATATGAGAAAAATGTTGTCAAAAGAAGAAGTTATTCATAATAAAAAAGAAGTAAAAGAATTAGTAAAAAGATTTGTAAGAACGGATGGAGATAATCCAGCAATTATAGTAGATAATGCAGATTGGATTTGTGATAAGACATATGTAGATTTTATGAGAGATATTGGAGTTCATTTCAATGTTAATAATATGCTTGCGGCTGATTGCTATAAAAAAAGATTAGAAAACGGTGGATTAACATTCCTAGAGATGGGATACATGTTAATGCAAGCATTTGATTTCGTTCATTTAAATAAAGAATTTGGATGCAGACTTCAAATTGGTGGTTCAGATCAATGGGCTAATATTTTAGCAGGAGTAGATTTATCTCGTAAAATAGGATTTAATGAAGGCGAAAAAACAAATCAATTATTTGGATGGACATGCCCTTTATTAATTAAAGCAGATGGCGAAAAAATGGGAAAAACAGCGACTGGTACTTTATGGGTATCAAGAGATAAAACCACACCATTTGACTTTTTTCAAGCATGGATTAATTCATTTGATGAGGATGTAGAAAGAAGCTTATCATTTTTTACAAGAATGGAAATATCTGAAATTAAAGAATTATGTAAAAAAGATATTAGAAAAGCTAAAAAAATATTGGCATTTGAAGTAACTAAATTAGTTCATGGCGAAGAAGAGGCTTTAAAGGCCCAAAAAACAGCAGAAGAATTATTTAGTAACAAAGGGATATCCGAAAATATGCCAAGTATAGAATTATCTAAAACCTTATTAAATATTAACATTATAAATTTACTTGTTGAATCTGGATTAGTAACATCTAAATCAGAATCAAGAAGGCTAATAGAACAAAATGGTATATCACTTAATCAGAAAAAAATTAGTTCAGTAGAACAAATAATTACTGATAAAGACTTAAAAGATAATTCATTAATCTTACAAAAAGGTAAAAAAGTATTTTTAAAGATAATATTTAAGTAAAAATATTATCTTTAATTGAAATATATAAAAAATAATGAAAGGATGTAAAAAATATGAAACATAAAATGAAGTTAAATAATAAACCATTTGAAAAAATAAAAAAAGGAACAAAAACGATAGAATTGAGATTAAATGATGAAAAAAGACAACTATTAAAAGTAAATGATTTTATAGAATTTACTAATATAACTAACAATGAAAAGTTGTTGGTTAAAATTGAAAACTTATATTATTTTTCATCTTTTGAAGAACTATATAAAAACTTAGACAAAACATTAATAGGATATGATTCTTATGAAATAGCAAATCCTAAAGATATGGAAGAATATTATTCTGTAGAAAAGCAAAAACAATATGGTGTAGTAGGTATTAAAATTAAAAAAAAGCGAATTTACTGAATAGTATTAACATAGACTAAGTTCAGTATATATAAAATCATATTATATTTTCATGATATAATTGTATATGAAAGTTGGTGATAAGATGGACAAAATAGATTTAATTGAATTTACTGATAAAAAAGAAAATTATGAATTAATGTATAAATGGTGTAGTCAAGAATTTATATATAAGTGGTTCGAACAAAGAAAGCTTTCATATGAAGAGATAGAAAATAAATATAAGAATAAAATATTATTAAATCAGCAACAGTTGTTTTTTATAAATTATAATGAAAATAAAATAGGATTCGTTCAAATATATAAATATGATGATAAGAAAAGTGAAGCATTTATAAAATATGATAGTATATATGAATATGATATATTTATTGGAGAACAAAAATACTTATCTAAAGGAATTGGAACACCAATTGTTAAATATGTTAATAATTATATTTATGAAAATTATTTATGTGACTTTATTGTTCTAAGACCTTTTAAAAGAAACGAAAGAGCGGTTAAATGCTATGAAAAATGTGGTTTTGAAATAGTGGATGAATATGTAGGATCAGACACATTGGGTAATAAAGAAAAAATGATAGTGCTATTAAATAAACCCGATAGTTAGAATTTTGAAAGTTATATTTGAAGTATTTGAGGTGATTAGAAAATGCAAGTAATAGAATATGAAGATAAATATCTAAAAGATGTTAAAGACTTATTAACAGAACTTGAAGAGTATATTGTATCAATAGATAAAGATCATTTAGATCAAGTTCATCCTGAATATCGAGAAAAAATGGCAGTTTTAGATTTAGAAGAAGTTAATAAAAACAATGGAAAATGTTATTTGGCAGTAGAAAATAATAAAGCAATTGGCTTAATCATGGGTTGCATATTCCCATATGATGAATATGATTATTTAGATTATAAATGTCCTAAAAGAGGAGAAATTACAGAATTAATTGTTACAAATAAAATTAGGAGTAAAGGCATAGGAAAAGAACTAATAAATAAAATGGAAAAATACTTTAAATCCGTTGGATGTGAATATGTAATAGTTGATGTATTTGCCTATAATGAAATAGGGAAAAATTTTATAATAAAAAAGATTATCATGTAAGAATGGAAACAATGATAAAGAAAATATAAATTTTAGGAGATAAAAATGATTTCAATAAAAGAAAATGTTAATAGTGTTGAAGAATTTAATTATTTATATGATGCTGTTGGATGGGAAAGTTATGATGAAAAAATATCAGAGAAAGCATTAGAAAATACAATCTATTCAGTATCGGTATATGAAGATAATAAAATAATTGGATATGGAAGATTAATCGGAGATGAAATTTGCTTTTTATACATATATGATGTTATGGTAATACCTAAGTATCAAAACAAAAAAATAGGAACACAAATAATGGATAAACTACTTGAGAAAGTTAATCAAATAAAATTAGAAAATCCATATGTAAGGGTTTATTTGGGAGCATCAAAAGGAAAAGAAAAATTTTATGAAAGATTTGGTTTCATTACAAGGGAAGATGCTAATCTTGGAAGTGGTATGATATTAGATGGATTTGATAAATAAAAAAATGACTAAAAAAGATTTTTTTGAAATAGAAGAATCTAAAAAAGAAAACGTAAAAATAGAATTATAATGTATTTAAATAAGTAATTAAGATTAATATTCTACAAAAAAGTAGAATTTTTTTCTATTTTATTGTAAAATAAGTTTAAAGGAAGTGATTATATTATGGAAAATAAAGAAGAAAGAAATATTGTGGATTTAAATAACGAAAATATTAAAAAATATAGTTTCGTTTTAACAGATGAAATTAACGGTCAAAAATATAAAGTTGAATATGAACCAATATTCTTATATGAAAAAGATAAATATATTTATGGAATGTTTACTAATTTTAAAAAAGATGAAAAAGATAATTTATATCTTGTAAATTGTAGATATCTTAAAAATCATTCACAAAATTTTACTATTGAATATAAACTTCCTGCTAAAGAAATAGAATTTTTAGAAGAACAAAAAGAAAACAAAGAAGTAAAAGAAACAATTTATAGATATAAAAGATTATATAATAGAGTTTATAAGGATTATAATAGGATAATTGAATTAAATAAACAAGTTACAAAAACAGATGATAAAGAAGAATTAAAAAATATGCTTGAGGAATATACAAAAATAAAAGAAAGTATAAACTCTTATAATAGTTTAAAACTTCAAATGTTATTAAACTGGAATTTATCAAAGGAAAAACTAGTTGGTTTAATAGATCAATCTATAAATCTTATAACATTAAAACTAAATAAAAAGAAAGAAGATTTTAAAGCAATTCTTATTCTTATCGTAATTATTATATTTATCATTGGACTTGTAAGAAGTTGTGCAAATAATGATGATACTTCATCTTCAAGTAATGAAGGTTGTTATACAAGAGGTGATGGAACAAAATGTTGCACGGCTTGTATAAAAAATGAATATGGGATTCCAAAATGTTCAACAGTTTGTAATTGAAAATAATCAAGTGAGGTTATAAATATGGCTTTAATTAAATGTAATGAATGTGGAAAAGAAATAAGTGATAAAGCAAAAATGAATATAATGATTTAAAAGAAAGCATAAATTCTTATAATCCTTTAAAAAAACAAATATTATCAAATTGGAATGTTCCATTAGAAAAATTAAATGATTTAATAGATATGGCAATTAATAATATAAATTTAAAATTAAATAAAAACAAAGAAGTTTTTAAAGCTGTTCTTGTCCTTGTAGCAATTGCAGTATTTATAATTGCATGTATAAATGGTGGAGATAATGATACTTCATCTTCAAGTAATGATGGTTACAGTACAAAATGTTATACAAGAAGTGATGGTAAAAATTGTTGTATTTCTTGTAAAAAAACAAGTTATGGTGATATCGGATGTGCTAGAATGTGTAATTAAATTATAGATAATAAGGAGTAATATGAAAAATAAAAGTGAAGTATTTAAAAAGGAATTAGAAAATATAAAAGACAATAATGTGAAAGAATCAACAATTTATTTATTAAATAAATTACCTGATTATTTTTATGAAATGCCTGCTTCAACAACAGGAAAATATCATCCTTTGTTTTCATTAAATGAAGGAGGTCTTGTAAGACATGTAAAAGTTGCTCTTCAAATTTGTGAAGAATTATTTAATGATAAAGCACTGTATGATTTTGATGAACATACAAAAGATTTGATAAGGATGGCTATTATGCTTCATGATGGACTTAAAAAAGGATTAGAAAAAAGTGAATACACAAAATTTTCTCACCCTATTGATATGGCTAACTTTATAATAGAAAATGAAAAAAATCTAATAATTAATAAAAATGATGCTTTAACTGTTGCTAGACTTATAAGTTCTCATATGGGTCCATGGAATATTGATAAAAAAAGCAATATTGTTTTACCCATACCTAAAGAAGAAGATGAAAAGTTCGTTCATTTATGCGATTATTTAGCATCAAGAAGATTTTTAGATGTAAGTTTTAAAGATAATGAAATTGAAAGAATATAAAAATTAGCAAACGCTAATTTTTTTCTATTACTAATGGGTTAAATTTACTAATTGCATCGACAAGTTTACTATGCTTAATTACAAACTTAATCTGAGGATTATTATTTTTATAAATTATTACATAATTATTTGTAATAGTAATTGAAATATTATTAAAAACTTTGTTATCTATGATATTTAATTTATAATTATTATTTGATTTACAATATTTTTTAGTAGAATTTAAATGCTTTAAATATTCATCTTTTGTGTAATATATATTTTTATTGAAAAACATATTTTCAAGTGATAAATAAGGTTCATCATTATTAAAATCATTATTATATATAGTGTCTTCAATAGTATTATTTTTTAAAATATTATAAGTAGTATTTTCCATATTTTTTTTATAATTTAATATTAGTTTAATTTCATCTTTTGTTAACTTATTTCTTTTTAACATTTTTGTTAATATCTCATCATCAATAGTAAAAATAGGTAGATTTGCTAAAAGGCGTTTCATATCTTTTTTACTATTTTTTTCATTTTTTAAAAATTTATCAAATGCATCTTTATTATCATTTGTATATATTTCCATAAGAGGACTAGCTTTTTTTAATAAAAGTTTAGTTTTTTCTTTATAATAATTTATCTCTTTACTATTAGAAGTTAAATAATATTTTCCTTTATTATGATAAGAATTTATACATTCACCAGTTAAAATAACACTTCCAGATGTATAATTTAAATGATTATAAACGTTATTACTATAATTTTTTAAATAATATGGAGATACACTTCCTGTCATATAAATAGGTATCCAACTTTCAAGACCTAACATCATTTCGTTAAAAGGTCTATCTAAATTATGTATTATATTTAAATGTAGTCCTTTTTTAAGACACATAGCTATTCCAAACATCCATTTTTTTCCAAAAGAAATATCTTCTGCCATATCTTCCATTGGCATATCACTACACATAAATATATCTTCAGTGTCTTTAGATAAAACAGTTGCTTTAAAAAAATCTAATTCACCACGTTTCATTTCTTCAATTCCATAATAAGATTTAGTTTTAGCTTTATAAAAGGGAATATTTGGTACTTTAAGTTCATCAAATTTAATTGCTTTTATAAAATCATTTAAATTAAAATCATCTAAGCTTATTAAAAAATCATTAATATATTTACTTTCTGTAATTGTGTTTTCATTATTAATTAAAAAATTATATAGATTATCAAATAAAGCTTTATCATTTATATTTTTATCACAATTTAAAAATTTAATAAGGATATCATTATCATTAAACCTGTTTATAACATAAGAGCAAACTTTATTACAAAATTCACTGGGAGTAGAGGGTTTAGCTTTATTATATCTTATTCTTGAAATATATGATGCATCAAAATTTATATATTTAGCCATGTCTTTAATATTGATTTTTAAATCGTTTAAAAGTCTATTAAAATTTTTACAAAAATTATCATAATTAAACTCATCATTTTTATTAACAGAATCTATTAAACAATTTAAGACTTCATCATAATTTAAATTAATCTTTTTTTCATAAGATATAACACTAATAGCGTTAGCAAGATTTTTAATTTCATCTTTATTAACTCCGGGAGTTCTTAATCCATTTCTATATCTACTTATTACTGTTTCGGATAAATTAGCTTTTATTGCTAATTCTTTTGAAGTACAATTTAATTTTTTTATATAATTATTTAATGCTGTTTTAAAATCCATAAAATCACCTTCATTTTATATTATACAATAAATATAGTTATAAAGGATAAAATTACCAACAAAATCAATGAATAATATGGTAATTTTATTGTAATATTTAATTTTTTTAAATATAATATACGTAATCGGAGGTTTTGTTATGAAGAATAATAAAATAATTTTAATCGGAATAATATTAGTTTTATTAACATTATTTGCTATATTTATTCCTAAGAATAATATGGCAAATGATAAATTAGTAGAAGAAGCAAGTAAAAATGCTAAAAAGAAAGTAACAGATTATAAAAAAATAACAAGTAATTTGGTTTTAAATGAAGATACTTGTTTTAGAAACTATGTTTTTATAAATAATAATAGTATTTATATATTTAATCCTGATAAATTAGATGAAGGAATTTTTGAATATAAAAAAGTATATGATATAAAAAACGATATAAAAGCAATGAATATAACACCAGATTATGGTTCTGATATAAGGTTTATTGATTATAATGATATGTTATATACACTTAAAGATATAAACTCAGATAATAAAATTAGAAATAGTTATGATATGTATTTAAATGCTAATTATGAACTTAGTCCTTATTTAAAATGGGAATATTCTAAAGAATTTATTGGTAAAAAAGTTGATTATGATTTTATGTCTAATTATGTTTATGTAAAAGATAACATATTGTATAGATTAAATTATACCAATGAAAAATACCCTGATATTTATAAAGTGAGTGGAAATTATGAGGGAGAAAAAGTTATTAGAATATATAATGAAAGAATATTAAAAACAGATAAAGCTTTTTATGAAATAGTTAGTTATTTTGATAAAGAATTAAATAAAAATGTTACAACTACGATGAAAATAAAATTATTAACTAAATATTATAACGATGTTTTAACTTTTACATATAAGTATGTAATCTTAAAAGATTATACTTTGATACCTATAAATGATGTTATGATTAATAGGGCTAATGATTATCAATATAATGAATTTATAAGTAGTTTTAATAGTATAAAAGAAGTTCCAAAAGTATTTGAAGAATAAATATTAATTAATTATGATAAAAAAATCTTTATTTTTCCTTTGTTAAATGGTAAAAAGTGTCAAAAATAGTTGATTTTTAAAGATTATTAATATAAAATAAAACTAGAAGCAAGATATGCTTTCTAAAGGAGGATATGTAGATGAAGATAACATCAGTAAACGTACGTAAAATTGAAAAAGAAGGATCAAGAATGAAAGGAATAGCATCAGTATTACTTGATGAATGTTTTGCAGTTCATGATATTCGTATTATCGAAGGAGATAATGGCTTATTTATAGCAATGCCAAGTAGAAAAACATCTACTGGAGGATATAGAGATATCGCACATCCAATTAATCCTGAAACACGTACAATGTTTGAAGAAACTATCTTAGAAGCATATAAAAACGCTGAATAATATAGTTTATTAAGATATAAGTTTTGCTTGTATCTTTTTATTTGCAAAAATATAAAAAAAATAATATAATTTATATATAAGTATAGAAAGAGTGATAAATATGGAAATAAAAGAAATTAATAATATTTATAATAACTTTGATAAACAAATAAATGATTTTTGGAGGTCTCTTTGACTTTGATAAAAAAGAAGAAGAAATAAAAAAATTAGAAGAAATAACAAAAGAAAGTAATTTTTGGAATGATGTTTCTTTAGCAAATAAAAAAATTACGGAATTAAATAATTTAAAAAAAGAAATTAATAATATTTGTTCTTTAAAAGAAAAAATAAATAATAATTTAGAAATATTATCATTATTAAAAAATGAGAATGATAAAGAACTACAAAAATTAGTAGAAGAAGATATAGAAAATATAAAAAAATCATTAGAAGAATTAAAATTAGAACTTTATTTAAATCATGAATACGATCATAAAAATTGTATTTTAGAAATTCATGCTGGTGCTGGAGGAACAGAAAGTTGTGATTGGGCTTCGATGCTTTATAGAATGTATCTTAGATATTGTGAAAAAAAAGGATATAAAGTTACTGTTTTAGATTATCAAGATGGGGATGAAGCTGGGATAAAAAAATGTACTCTTTCTATTGAAGGAAAAGATGCATATGGTTATTTAAAATGTGAAAAAGGTGTTCATAGACTTGTAAGATTATCTCCATTTGATGCTAATCATAAAAGACATACATCTTTTGCATCAGTTGATGTAACTCCTGAATTTGATGAAAAAATAGATATAGTTATTAAGGATGAAGATTTAAAAATAGATGTTTACCATTCAAGTGGAGCAGGAGGACAAAGTGTTAATACAACAGACTCTGCAGTTAGAATAACACATTTACCTACTAAAATAGTAGTTACTTGTCAAAATGAAAGAAGTCAATTAAAAAATAAAGAAAAAGCACTTGAAATATTAAAAAATAAATTAAAAATGATTGAAATAGAACGTCAAGAAGAAAAACTTAATAATTTAAAACAAGATAATAAAAATATTGAATTTGGTTCACAAATAAGAAGTTATGTAATGCATCCTTATTCATTAGTTAAAGACCATCGTACTTCTTGTGAAACAAGTAATGTTTCTAAAGTATTAGATGGTGATTTAGATATGTTTATAGAAGAATATTTAAGGAGTTAGTTATGGAAAATAAAGAAAATATAATAAAACAAATTTATAAAAAACATAAAGTTAAAAGATATTTAACTTTACTTTTAGGATTATTTATTTGTGCAGTATCATTTAATTTATTCATTTTTCCAAATAATATAGTTTTTGGAGGAGTAAGTGGTATTAGTATTATTGTTACAAAATTTTTTGATATATCTGCTTCAACATTTATTTTATTATCATCAGTTATTTTACTTATTGTAAGCTATATCTTTTTAGGAAAAGAAAAAACTAAAGGATCAGTTGTAGGTTCAATTTTATTACCTATTTTTATAAGTTTGACTGAAAATATAGGAAAAATATTGGTAATTGATGCAAGTGACCAATTACTTCTTGCAATTGTTGGAGGAGTTTTATATGGCTTTGGAGCTGGGCTTGTTTTTAAAGCAGGATATACAACTGGAGGAACAGATATTTTAAATCAAATAATGAATAAATATGCTAAAACATCAATTGGAACATCAATGCTTATTGTAGATGGTTTAATTGTTTTATCTGGAGCTTTTGTTTTTGGCTGGACAAAGTTTATGTATGCAATAATTGTTCTTTATATAATTAGCATTTTAACTGATAAAGTTTTACTAGGTATATCTTCTTCAAAAGCGTTTTATATAATTACAACAAAACCAGATGAAATATCAAATTATGTAATTGATGAGTTAGGACATAGTGTTACTATAATTGACGCTAAAGGCGGATATACAAAACAAAAAAATCCTATTCTTTTTACAGTGGTTCCTACTAAAGAATACTATAAACTTAAAGCAGGTATAAATGAAATAGATAAAGATGCGTTCTTTACCGCAGTGGATGCTTACGAAGTATTAGGTGGCGAATAATGAAAGATAATATAATAGATACAATAAGTAAAAAAAATTATATAAAAAGATACGTATTTTTAACACTAGGACTTTTAATATCAGCAATAAACTATAATTTATTTGTTTTACCACTTGGAATAGTATGTGGTGGTACAAGCGGTGTTGCTACAATATTAAATTATTTGTCAAACTTAGATCCTTCATTAGTGGTGTTTTTCCAATCTTGTATTTTATTAGTTTTGTGTTTTTGTTTTTTAGGACTAGATGATACAACTGCAATGGCTTATATTACAATAGTTTATCCTTTATTTATAAAGGCAACATCTGGAATTAATCAAATATTTTTAATAAATTACGAAGACATCCTTCTTTTTGCAATTTTTATTGGAATACTAACAGGAATATCTAATGGAATTATCTTTAAAACAGGACTTAATAATGGTGGATATGGTATTTTATCTAAAATAATTGCCAATAAGAATAAATCATCAATAACTAAATCAAATATGATTATTAATTCAATTATTGTTTTAGCAGGAGGAATAGTGTTTGGAATTAATAAAGTTTTATACGCCATTATAATATTATTTATTCAAAAAAATGTTAGTGATAGAATTGTTCTTGGTATATCTAAAAATAAAACAATTATTATTGTTAGTTCAAAATATGATGAAATAAGTAAATATTTAAACAATGAATTAAAACATGATGTAACAATTTTTAATACTAAAGGAAAATATACTAATACAAAACAAAAAACTATAATGAGTGTTATTCCTACCAAAGAATATATAATTATCAAAGAAATAATAAAAGATATAGATAAAAATGCTTTTGTAATAGTATGTGATAGTTATGAAACAAGAAATCAAGATAGATTATTGAAAAACGTCAAAAATGTAAAAAGTATATGAAATTTACTATATAAGTTAGGTGTAATTAGATTTTAATGGTATAATTATTATATAGTGTAATTTTAAAACTAAAAATAAGGTGGTGTTATGATTGAAAATAATTACAATAAAAAATGTGTTTAAAACATATCCAAATGGTGTTGGAGCAATATATGATTTAAACCTAGATATTGAAAAAGGAGAATTTGTTTTTATTATAGGTGGTAGTGGAAGTGGTAAATCAACTTTAATAAAAATGCTTTATAGAGAAGAAAAACCAACTCGTGGAGAAATAATTCTTGGAGGGGTTAATGTTGGTAAATTAAGAAATTCTAAAGTATATAAATTAAGAAGAAAAATTGGAGTAGTATTCCAAGACTACAAATTACTTCCTAAATTAACAGTTTATGAAAATGTTGCGTTTGCACTTGAAGTGACAGGGGCAGATACAAAAGAAATAAGAAAAAAAGTTATTGAAGTTCTTGATCAAGTAGGATTAAAACATAAAGCTAAGTCTTATCCTGATAAATTATCTGGAGGGGAACAACAAAGAGTGGCAATAGCACGTGCTATTGTTAATAATCCCAAAATATTAATTTGCGATGAACCAACTGGAAACCTAGACCCTGTTATTAGTATGGAAATAATGAATATTTTAGATAAGATTAATAAAGATTTAGGAACAACAATTCTTATGGTTACACATGATCATGAAATCGTTGAAAAAATGAAAAAAAGAGTTTTAGTATTAAAAGATGGTAGACTTGTAAAAGATTATAAGGAGGGGGAATATAAAGATGAAGTTTTTTAGGATGGTTGGAAGAAGTATAAGAGATGCTTTTAAAAGTGTAATTAGAAACTTTAGTTTATCTTTAGCATCAATATCTTGTATAACAATTACTTTAATAATAATAGGATCTACCCTTATAATTGCAAAAAATGTAGATAATTTTGCTACATTAATAAAAGAAGATGTAACAATTGTAACATTTTTTGATAATAGCTTGACATATGATGAAGAAGAAGAAATAATGACAAAAATCAAAGAACTTGAAAATGTTGACAAAGATTCATGTGAATATACTTCAAAACAAGATATAAAAAATAACATGGAAAGTGAAAGAAATGAAATATCTAAAATTCTTTCAACATGGAATGATAGTGAAAATCCATTAATGGATACTTATACTTTAAAAGTAAAAGATGTTGAACAAATAAAATCGACAGTTAATCAAATTGAAGCTTTAAAAGGAGTAGAAAGTGTATCATATGGTGAAGGAATAGTAGAACAACTTGTAAAAGCATTTGATACAGTAGAAAAGGTAACATTAGTTGTAGGTATTGCTCTTATTTTAGTTACAATATTCTTAATCATAAATACAATTAAATTAACAATCTTTTCAAGACAAAAAGAAATTTCAATTATGCGCTTAGTTGGAGCTAGTAATACAAGAATAAAATTCCCATTCATAATTGAAGGTGTAATTTTAGGTATAATTGGATCAATTATTCCAGTGCTTGTAATGACTTATGGTTATCAAGCATTATATCAAATGTTAAAAGGACAATTATTCTCTCCACTTATTAGACTTGTACATCCAATGCCATTTACTATTCAAATATCATTATTAATTGTACTTGTTGGTATGTTAGTAGGTATGATAGGATCTGCAAGAGCAGTAAGGAGGTATATAAAAATATAATGAATAAAAAAAGTATTATAATATTTTTATTACTAGTTCTTTTAATACCTGTAGCTAAAGTTAATGCAATTACAATAAATGATTATAAAAAAGAATTATCAGATTTACAAAAAGAGAAAGAATATGTCCAAAAAAATCAGGCTGAAATCCAAAAGAAAATAGATGAAGCAAATGCTGAAATATTAAAAATAAGTGAAAAGATGATTTTAGCAGAACAAGAAAAAACAGCAATTAGTCAACAAATAACAAAAAATGAACTTGATATTGCAGAAAAAAAAGAACAAATTAAAGATTTAATTGTTTTTTCACAAAAATCAAGTAGTGATAACTTTTATTTAAACTATCTTTTTGGAGCAGAGAACTTTACAGATTTTATTTATAGAATTTCCATAATTCAACAATTAACTAAAAAAAATAGTGAATTAATGGATCAAATGAATAAATTAATTGAAGATGGTAAAACAAAACAAGAAGAATTAGAAGAAACCAAAAAAAGTTTAAATAAAATGAGTGAAGATTATAAAAACAAAGTAACAAGCTTAGGAACACAGATGAATAAAACTTATACAGAATATGAAGATATTGATGAACAAATAAAATCTGTTCGAAAAACAATAAAATTATATCAAGATCAAGGATGTAAAGATGATCAAGATATTATTGCGTGTGTTGGAAAAATTTTACATGATACAGGATTTATTATTCCAACAGCAAGTGGAACTGTTACTGATGAATATGGACCAAGACCAATTCTTTGCGCAAATTGTTCATCTTTCCATAAAGGAATAGATTTAGCAGCTTCAGAAGGGACAAAAGTTTATGCTGCCGCTTCAGGATATGTCGCAGCCGTTAAATATGCTAATAAAAATATTAAAAATGACTGTGGTGGTAATATAATTACAATTAACCACATTGTCAATGGCAAATATTATACAACAAGGTATTGGCATTTATTAAATGTTAATGTAAAAGCCGGAGATACAGTAACAAAAGGGCAACTAATTGGTTGGGTAGGTGGATATACAACAAGTAGTCAATTATTTAGATCAGGATATGATGATTGTGCTTTTGGAGCTCATTTACACTTTGAAATATCAAAAGATCATTATTATGGTATAACAAATGATGGACACTCTTATTCATCATATACTAAATATGTAAAAAATACCTTTAATGCTAGGAATGTAATAAACTTCCCAGGAAGATGGTAAAACAATAGCTAAACACTATTGTTTTTTTCTATTGTTAAAAACTTAAACAAAAATTATTGACATGGGGGGGGTGTATTATATAATAACCTTATAAAGTTAATAGT
>ERZ779746.359-NODE-359-length-25849-cov-2.334884_pt1 | contig 25849 bp, 26 predicted proteins | sample MGYA00511888_ERZ779746 | MGnify/ENA primary metagenome ERZ779746 (study PRJEB29588, sample SAMEA1964695) | human gut metagenome | biome: human gut; feature: human-associated habitat; material: faeces | place: Denmark | collected 2008/2010 ... | reverse complement strand
GGCGGCGGTAGTCCTGCACTACTTGCCTGAAGCGGTCGCTGCGTACCGTGTCAATAAAATCGTGGATGCTGATGGTGTGTGGTGCTTTGCTCCGCACGCTTGGGAATTCGGAAACCAGGGGTTCCCGATTTACTGTATTTTCCATATCTGTTTATGTTTTACAGTCGTGCATTGGCACTATTGCCTTTACACGCCTCGAAGGTATGGAAAACATTTTTTAGATACTTTGCGCTTTTGTACACTTGCCTTTTTTAATGTTTTGATTATCAGTACGGAGGAACGGTTGAAGTGTACAAAATGCTTTTTTGGATAAATTTAACAGCTACAAGATACAACAGCTTTTAAGTAACGCTTAAAAAATAGGTTGGTACATAAGAAAGTGAGGCGAGTAAGTTTATAAATGATAATTTATAGGCGAGAATGGGTACGCGGACGACGCGGATAAGGCGGACGAACGCGGAGTTTGAAGGCTGCGCTGTGCTGCATTTTTTAGACGCGGATTACGCGGATTACGCGGATCTCTTTTTTTCCATCCGGATAAGATGCAGTAAACATAGCGCAGCCTTTAAAATCCGCGTTATCCGCGTAATCCGCGTCTGAAAAATTACTTGTATGCCGAAGGGAAACCTTGCTCCAGCGCTACGCTGGTAAATTATCATTTATAGAACAAGTTAACTTTGCATGATTATGAACAGATTACTTCTCCTTATGGCTTTTCTCTCTTTTCTTTGTTTTTCAACAATTAGTCGTGCTCAAACTCTGAGTGGGAAAATAACAGATGCAGAAACCCATCAACCGCTGGAAGCTGTAATGATCAGTGTGTTACGCGGAAACATGATGATAGATTACACACTGACCGATGCCAAAGGGCAATATTCTCTGCCCTGGAAACATAACGGGACATTGCAGCTTAATGTTTCCTTGTTAGGCTATAAGAGAGAGATGCGCAATATCAGTGCAGCAGGAACTCTGAATATCAACCTACAGGCAGAATCGATCATGCTAAAAGAAGTACAAATACGTCCCGGACGTATCAATACCCGAAAAGATACGGTGAGATATGACCTGGCACAATTTGCCTCATCCAAAGATGTACACATAAAGGATGTATTAAAGAAACTTCCGGGTGTGGATGTAGATGAAAACGGACAGGTAAAGTATAAAGGGAAAGCCATCGACCATTATTTTGTGGAAGGAATGGATGTGACAGGCGGACGTTATAACCAAATCAACAACAATCTGAGTGCCAAAGCCGTAAAGAGTGCGGAAATCATGGAGAACTATCAGTCAGTAAAGGCCTTGAAAGGAAAAATTAATTCCGATGAAGTGGCATTGAACCTGAAACTGGACCCGAAAGCACGCGACCAATGGATAACAAACTGTACCCTGGGAACCGGATGGAGTGACAACAACGATAAGCTCCTGTGGGAAGGCGGACTGAATGCCCTTCAACTGGGTAAAGGAAAACAGAGTGTCTATAATTACAAGACGAATAACAATGGCAAGGACCTCAGCAACGAGCAAACAAGACTGACCGGAAACAACCAGCAACAAGTTCCACTTTCCGGTTTTCTCTCCCAACCGGGTATCAGCGCACCATTAGACAAGAATCGCTTGCTATTCAATGAAACCCACACCCTGAACGGCAACCGTATGTACAAATGGAATGATGACCGCAGCTTACGCCTGCAAGCCGGATATACTCATGAGCTAATCCAACAGCAACGGGGAAATACCCAAATCTATTATCAACCGACAGATACCATACAAATAGATGAAACCTACCATTATCGTCTGAGAAGTGACATCGCTAATCTGGAACTGCGTTATGAAGATAACAGCAGCCGGAATTATATATCCAATCGCTTCACCGTAGACGGAGAAATACATCGCGGACGTTCAGAGGAACTGGGACAAACTCTGCAAACTTCACAACTAAGTGCCGGAAACTACTTCAACCTTATCCGGAACCGGGAAAGCGGAACCTGGGAATTTCGTTCGGTGACACAGTATGCTTACCAGCCTGCATCCTTACTACTCGAAGAAGGAAAAAGTAAATTCAACCAGCATAACTTCTACACAGATAACAGTGCCGCATATCTGCGAAAGCATAATGGATTTACCCAACAATATAAGGCAGGAATACAAGGAGAACGGGCTACCCTGAAATATACTTCGACAAGACAGCCTAATGATTTCAATGCTTCGCACCTGTCATTGTATCTTACCCCCTACTTCCAACTGGAACGTGGAAAATGGCTGACAACACTTTCCCTTCCTCTGAAAGCAGAGCGGTATTTCTCACAACAGCGTTCGTTCCTGTTCTTCAATCCATCCACGTATTTGCGCTATAAACTGGATTATCATTGGACGTTCTCCCTTTATGGCAGTCTGAAACGTTCGGCAGGAGACTTCTCCGACTTGTATCCGGGACTCTACCAAACCGATTACCGCACCTGGCGAGACGGCAACGGACTTTTCCCAACCAACACCACGCAAACCTACAATCTCTACGGAGAGTACAAAAACACTGTACAGGAATTTTTCATCACCGCCGCACTAACCTACAGCCGCAGCAATCGGAATACCCTTTTCGAACAGAGTGTTTCCGAAGATGCCATTGTCTACACTCGTCGTGAACTACCGAACCATAGCGACAGCTGGAATCTCAGCAGTACTTTGTCCAAAGGTATATACGACTGGCATTTGAAAACCTCACTCACCCTACTACTCAGTCGCAGCAATGGTGAACAGCTTACACGCCTGGCTGACAGCAAAGGTAATCAGCAAAGTCTTCTGCAAACCTATCGTTATGATTATCTGAAAGCAGAGCCTAAAATAATCTGGTCGCCCGCAGATGTTTTTGAAGCGGAATATCATGCCACATTAGGCTATGGTGGCAGCAAGATAGGAAGTGACACCCGTCTCACCCCGTTACTGGACTTCGTACAACGATTACATCTCACATTCAGTATCGGACAAGTGGACCTGCGGCTCTCCGGCGAACATTACCGGAATGACTTGGGAGGAAACACACATCTCAACACAGTGTTCGCAGATGCATCCCTTATCTATAAAAGAAAAAAATGGAGACTGGAAGCAACCCTTAACAATCTCTTCAACAAAAAAGAGTATGCTTACACAACGTATTCCGCCACGCAAAGTTACACTTCACGGCTAAATATACGTCCGAGGGAAGCAATGGTGACAGTCAATTATCAGTTCTGAATCTATAAGATCATCACCGTGGAATATATCAGTATCCCCACTATCGTCAATCCGCCCACTAATATAGGAGCATAAATATGGGGAACTTTCTTCATGGTCTTATACCCGCTGACTTTCAAGAAAAGGCGGTATACAATATATGCGGCCAATAATCCGATCAGTGTTCCCACTATGAGATCGCCCGGATAATGTACTCCCAGGTAGATACGCGAATAGCAGGTCAGCAACGCCCAGCTCATCATAAATACGGTGAGCCATCGCTTACGGAAAAGAAACCAGACAAAGAATGCCAGGCCAAAAGTATTGGCAGCATGGCAAGACGGAAAACCATAACGCCCTCCTCGACGTCCGTTTACAATATGTACCATATCGGATATAGGATTTTCCAGATTGGAAGGGCGGAGACGTTCCACATACGGGCGTATCAATGTTGCCCCCGTCTGGTCGGCAATGGTAATTACGAGTGCCAGGCCGACCATGCAGAACAAAGTCACTTTCCAATGGAAATTACGTAGCATCACGTACCAAATGGCAGCATACATGGGTATCCAAATCCATTTACCACTGTAGGTACTCATGAAATAATCAAAGAACGGACTGTGCATCCGGTTGAGGGAGAGGAATATGTCAGTATCAATGTCAACAACCTCATTCAAAAGTTCTAATAGCATCATCTTGTTTTATCTTTTAGCAATGTCATCATACAATTTCTGCAAATAGGCCTTGCCCGGTAGCAAGTTCTTTCCTTTCGTACTGCCTTCATCTACTGCCACGGCATTAGCTTCGCAATTAAATATCAACTGATTGTCCGGTGTCACCATCCCAAAAGCATCCGGCACGGCAAAGAATGCAAAATGTGGAGAAGCCGGATTCAGCATATCTTTACTGAACACAAAATCCTGATGCGGCAATGATAATTGTGCCAATAAAGTAGCTGCAATATCATGTTGGGAACCATATATATCAATGCGTCTTGGTTCGCTAACCGCACCTCCTATCAATAACAGGGGAATTTGGTAACGATCTACCGATAGATTATTCAGATGTTCAGGATATGCACCCAGATGGTCGGGAACCAATACCAACACTGTATTCTTCCATTGCGGCAATTCGCGGAAACGCTTCACAAAGTCGCCTACACAACTATCGGTATAAGCAAAAGCGTTTAAACGATCATTCGCCAGCCGGCGATACGGAACTTCAAAGGGTTCATGACTGCTGGAGGTTTGCAATACCTGGAAAAAAGGACGGGCATTTTCTGCCGAAGCTGTGTCTGCCGCCTCAGCTTTCATATCTTCCAGCAGACGGTTGAAAACAAGATGGTCATGCGCTCCCCATTTACTCAAGCGCTCTGATACGGGAAAGTCCTGATCGGAAATAATATTCTCGAAACCGGAAGACATCAGATAGGAACGCATATTCGTAAAGTCGGCATCACCTCCATAATAATATTTAGTACGGTATCCGGCATCACGCAGACTACCTGCAATGGCAGGAAGATTCTGTGTCTTACGGGGATACTTCATGATACTCGTGGTAGGCTGTGCGGGATAGCCACTCAGAATAGCCACCAGTCCACGGTCTGTGCGGAAACTGTTGGCATAAAAGTTTGTAAAGAGTACTCCCTCCTTTGCCAGACTGTCCATCTGTACGGCAACATCCGGCTCACCGCCCAAAGTTGTCATCAATCTGGATGAGAAGCTCTCCAATATAACAAAGATAACATTGGGGCGTTCTGTCTTGAATAAAGTCGTACGTAAAGTATCGGGAACCATTGCAGTACTGTCCAGCACTGACGGATCTACCAGATTCTTTATCAGCTCATCCGCCTGTGCCGCTTCCATAAAACGATATTGCTTGCCGAAATCTTTTTGCTTGGATAGAGATTCCATCAGGCTGAATGCCGGATTGATAGCTGCATGGTTCAAGCGTTGGTTGGAACTGAAATAAACTTTGCCGGTGTTCATTGTAGAAACAGTAAAACCACCACGAATAGGAATAAAAAGCAAACCGGTCAGTAACAGCATTACACCTGACACCGACAATCGGCGATAAGGCAGTTTCATCCTTTTCCAGATACCTTTCTGTATCCAAAGAAAAAGAACGTAAAGCAATGATGCATACAGGATCATGGCTACTATCCCTCCCAGCACCTGCCATATACTGATACTTGCCAGCGCATCTTTGGGAGAAGAGAAGAAATAAAAGAGCGGTGTAGCATCCAGGCGGAAGCCCCAATACTCATATAAACCTATATCAACAATGAAAATGACAGCGAGCAAAATAGCGATGAAGAAGTAATAGCCGTTCCAGATACGGCGGAGTGTCTTGGAAAGTGTCCAGGCGGACGCTATGAAGAATAGTCCGGGAATAGCCGTTAAATATCCGGCAAGCGAGAGGTCGAGCGGTAAACCATTCCAGATAATCTTGAAAGGGTCTGTCCAGGAAGTTCCTGCATACAAAGAACTGTAGTAGAGTATAAATAACGGTTTCTGTAGTATAAAGATACAGACGAAGAGAATGTACGTCTTTATCAATCCAATAAGCCTTTCTTTCATCAGCTTTTTCTCTTTTTATATTTATATTGAGCGCAAAAATAGTTGTTTTATTCTATTTTACGCCAATATTGTTCAAGAAAACCGTGAAAGATAGGCTTATAGAGTATTTTTTATTATCCGTTTACACGTTTATAGTCTTCAAGGAACTTTTTCAACCCGGAATCCGTCAACGGATGATTAAGCAGACCTTTGATGGCAGACAACGGACAGGTTGCTACATCAGCCCCTACTTCAATACATTGCATGATGTGCGCTGTATGACGAATGGAAGCTGCAAGTACCTGTGTAGTATAACCGTAATATCGATACATTTCTACAATCTTGCCTACCAGTGCAATACCGTCTTCACAGATGTCATCCAGACGCCCTACAAACGGAGAAACATAAGTAGCTCCTGCCTTGGCAGCCAGCAATGCTTGTCCTACGGAAAATACTAATGTGCAATTGGTACGAATCCCTTTGGAAGTGAAATATTTGACAGCCTTGATACCGTCGGCAATACAGGGAACTTTTACTACGATATGCGGATTGAGTGCGGCAAGTTCTTCACCTTCCTTAATCATACCTTCATAATCCGTAGCAATTACTTCGGCACTGACATCGCCTTGCACGATGTTGCAGATTTCTACATAATGTTTCCGCTGGTTATCTACTCCTTTGATACCCTCTTTCGCCATGAGCGAAGGATTAGTTGTCACTCCGTCAAGAACGCCCATATCATAGGCTTCCCGGATTTGATCTAAATTTGCAGTGTCAATAAAAAACTTCATGGTATAAACTGTTTATTATAATTAAAAATAGAATGTTACATAAAATGAAACCTCAAGAAATGAGGCATATATAATTAGAAACAGATAGTTAAGTTAAATGTTTTCAGTTTATACCGTTTTATCTTGATAAAGAGGAAAAGAGCCCAATGGAGAAACCATTATTAGACACACACATGAAAACTATTCCCATTGGGCTTTCCTCATCCCATATAGAAGCAATAAGTAAATACAGTTTGCCTGAAATCACTTCGGTATGTATTTTACTTCTATACAGCTTTTCCCGTTTCACAACGGAAAGCATATATTATAATTATGGATTCAATATTCAGAGGGCATGTTGTTCAACTGCGCTTTTGTAAACACAGGCCCGTCTTTACAGACATACAACTTCCCGACATTACATCTACCACACTTTCCAACACCGCATTTCATCCGGTTCTCTAAAGTTGTGTAAATGTCTTCGTCCTTAAAACCTAACTTTTCCAATACAGGAAAAGTAAACTTAATCATTACCGGAGGACCACAAACAATGGCAACAGTGTTATCACTGTCGGGAGCAACAGCTTCCAACACAGAAGGAACAAAACCCACCTGCCCTTTCCAATCCGGTGTTTCTCCACCCGGATCAACCGTAGTAACCAAACGGACATCCGGACGATTATCCCACTCCCTCAATTCTTCTTTATAAACCAGATCAGCCACAGACTTCGCTCCATAGATAATCGTGACATCATTGAAATTTTCACGCAAATCCAAGGCATTCCAGATTACGCATCGTATAGGTGGAAGTGCTATTCCGCCGGCTATGAACAAAAGATTCTTTCCTTTCCATTCATCCAAAGGAAACGTATTGCCGAATGGTCCGCGAAAACCGATTGTGGCGCCCGTTTCCAATCTGGATAAGCCTGTTGTCACTCTTCCGGCTTGTCGGAAAGTACATTCTATATATCCTTTGCGCGTAGGAGAAGAGGCTATACAAAAAGTAGACTCCCCCTCACCGAATGCAGAATATTCACCAAATTGTCCGGCCTTGAAATGAAAATCCTCACCTTCCTGTTCTTCCTTGAATTTCAGGCGGAATGTCCGGACTCCGGGAGCTTCATCTGTTATTTTTTCAATTATCATCCGATATGGAAGATAAAGAGAATCTTTCTGTTTATCCATGATTTTCTATTGACATTAAATGTTCAACGATATTCATATCGACCGGACAGGCACGGGAACAACGTCCGCATCCGGTGCATCCCGTTTCATTAATACGATCCGGCATGTATGAAAACTTATGTAGAATACGCTGTCTCCAGCGGGTACTTTGAGTAGGCCGGGGATTATGTCCGGACGTATGTTGAGTAAATAAAGAAAAGCCACAGGAATCCCAGCAACGAATCCGACTACCGGAACTTCCCCGAGCATCTTCCTGAATATCAAAACAAGCACAAGTGGGACAAACAAATGCGCAAGCGCCACACCCCAAACAACGCTCGGATTGTTGTTTCCAAATAGGGCTATCAAAAGCTCCTTCCAGTTTTTCACGGAGCTGTTCTAACTTGAAACGAACCGGAACAGAAGCCAAATATGTCTCTTTATCTATTCCGTCCGCTGGTGTAGTTTCCTGTACAAAACGTTCTATCAACGATTTACCTTTCGGAGTCAATATCTCCACCAAAGCACTCCGATCCGGTAATTCTGTTACTTGTATATCGCTGCCTTCCGTGTTTCCCGGACCACCATGGACAGAAGTACAAAAACAATATTCATCACACCGGGTACAACTGAAACTAACTAAAGTTATTTTATCCCTCCGCGCATTATATATATTGTCTTTATAATCCCAGTTAAAAATCCCGGTAAGTGGAGCAAAACCAGCCGCATCACAAGGACGCACCTTCCAAAGCACAATTTCCGGAAAATCATTCAGATTCCTTTCCTGTAAGGTTACGTCTTTCCCTTCTTTTCTGTATGAGAATAACTTTTCTGCCTTTGGAAAGGCAAAACGCTTCGCGGATTGGGTAGTCTGTACATAATCATCAGCAACTTTATCACCGAAAGCCAATAACCGGAAATCTGTTTTTTCTCCATCATGTACAGGGGCAAACACTTCTATCTTACTGTTTACCATCTGATAAAGCCATTGCTCCAAAGCATGCTGGCTGATATGCAAATTAGTCATTGTTTCCATTAATGTATGAAGTCTTCTTTATCTTCCACTCTAAAAGTGGCAAGTACATTTCCCTTATTCCCCAGATTACCCGGTTGTTTTTCAAACTCATGCCGGATAGTTTCCATCATATTCTGTGTCAGCAAATGAAGAGGAATACCTACAGGACAAGCTTTTGCACACGCTCCACATTCTACACAACGCCCAGCCATATGCATGACCCGGTTTACCTGCCACTCCATATTAGTCAGCGGAGCCGACCATGCCTGTATCCACTGAGGACAGTTCACTTCAACAATGCATCGATTGCAATAACACAATGGGCAAGCTGCACGACAGGCATAACACTTAATACATTTTAACATTTCATGAATCCAATATTGCCATCTGTCTTCACGAGTCATGTTTTGTATCTTCTCTATCAGTTGGTGGTCTTCTTCACTCGTCAGCATCGGATAGTCAGCCATATAAGCATAAATATCTTCAAAGTTGTCGAACTGAATAACTTCTTCCTGAGCATTCAATGTGAGAATAATCCATTGCTCCTGCTTCAATTGATTTTCTGACGCTAGTTGCAGAATAGTACGCAGTGCAGGGAGATTAGCAAACAAGGCTGTTTTATCTGTACCGAATAATTCTGTTTTAGTCAAATAAACTGCAATATTATTCGTACAAAAGTCATCCCAAACCAGTTTATCTGCCTCCTCTATATTTCTACAAAAAAATGGACGTACTCCGTGGCTCCCCTTCTCAAAGCCAATAACCAATTTCACGAGATCCTCGGTGAAAAGTGACTTTACTTTTTCGGCCAATTTATTCATAAGCCACCTCCTGTTCTAAATATGCAGCTACCTTCTTGTATTCTTCGTAAGGTCCTAACTCTCGAATAGCGGCAACTGTCTGATTGACTAACTCTGCCCATTTGGCTCCTTCGGCTGCCGATACCCAAGAATAACAGATTCTCCGAACATCAATGCCCAGAAAATCAAGTAGTCCGCGAAAGACAATCCAACGCCGGCGGGCATGAAAGTTTCCGGATGTATAGTGGCAATCATTCGGATGGCAACCAGATACTATAATACCATCGGCTCCACCAGCAAAGGCTTTCAGCAATAACATAAAATCAATCCTACCCGTACATGGAAAACGTACAATTTCCACATTGGTGGCATATTTCAAACGACTTGTTCCGGTTAGATCGGCCCCAGCATAGGTACACCAGTTACAGACGAAAGCAACAATCTTCGGTTCAAATTCAGATTTATTCTCATTCATATCTAACTTCCTTTTAATTGTTCAACAGAGCCATTACTTCAGCATATACCTGCTCATTGGAATATCCCTGTATGTCAATTGATTTAGAGCGGCAAAAAGCAACACATGTTCCGCAACCCTGGCAAAGCCCCGGATTAACTTTAGCTACTGTTTTCAAAACTTTGCCTGTCCGATCTTTTATCTCTTCACGTTCAATAGCCTGATAAGGACAAGCGGTCTGGCACATAAAACACCCTACACAAGTACTGAACAAGGGAGGTGCAGTCCGGTTGACAACAGCAATCATAGGTTCACGCACCAAGTTGGCTTGTGAAAATAAGCTTGCTACTTTCACAGCTGCACCGGATGCCATCCCCACTGTCTCGGGAATATCTTTTGGAGCCTGACAGGCCCCAGCCAGAAAGATACCGGCAGTATTCGTTTCTACCGGCTTCAACTTAGGATGCGCTTCTGCAAAAAACTGATATGGATCATAGGAGATATGCATCTTCTGAGCCAAGTCTTCTGCACCTTTATTTGCTACTCCTGCTGTAGCCAGTACCACCATATCCGCTTCTATCTCAACAGGAGAAGCACCGAGCAAAGTATCTACTCCCTTTACAATCAACTTGCCATTTTTTTCATAAATCCGTGCAACACGTCCCCGTATATAGTTCACTCCATCTTCTTCAATCGCTCTACGCACAAATTCTTCATAATTCTTACCACCTGCACGAATATCCATATAAAAGACATAAGATTCACCATTGTGTACTTTATGCTGATAAAGCATAGCATGTTTGGCAGTATACATACAGCATATTTTGGAACAGTAAGGAATACCTTTTGCCGGATCGCGTGAACCGGCACATGCAACAAACACAATTTTTTGAGGGATTTTACCATCTGAAGGACGACGGATTTCTCCTAAAGTAGGTCCGGATGCAGAAGCCAACCGTTCAAACTGAATCCCGGTAATAATATCTTTATATTTTCCATAGCCATATTCCGGGAAAAAGTCTGTATTCAGTACATTAAATCCGGTAGTAACCACAATAGCTCCGACATTTTCTGATATAATACGGTCCTCTTGGTCAAAACGAATAGCTCCGGTCGGACACACCTTTTCACAAACACCGCATCTTCCTGTCCGAAAATGAGTGCAATGTACTCTGTCGATTACCGGCTTATTAGGAACAGCCTGAGGAAACGGAACATAAATTGCAGTCCGCATTCCCAAACCTGCATTAAATTCGCTCGGAATCTTCTTTGTGGGACATTTCGTTGTGCAAAGTCCACAACCGGTACATAACTTTTCGTCAACACCCTTTGCTTTTAAGCGAATACTTGCTTTGAAATTACCTATAAATCCTTCCAGACTTTCCAATTCTGCATAGGTATAAAGCGTAATATTAGGATGCTGAGCCACCTCAACCATACGCGGAGTCAAGATACATTGAGAGCAGTCTAAAGTCGGGAATGTTTCTGACAACTGTGACATATGCCCGCCTATAGAAGGATCTTTCTCTATCAAAATCACCTGATATCCACAATTGGCAATATCCAGACTTGCTTGGATACCAGCTATTCCGCCACCTATCACCAAAGCTTTTTTAGTAATAGGAACCTGTATCGGATTCAGTGGACGATTCCGCTTTACCTTCTCAACCAAACTTCTCACAATGTCAACAGCCTTACGTGTAGTTGCTTCTCCCTTATCATGCACCCAAGAACAATGTTCACGAATATTGGCAATTTCACACAAATAAGGATTTAGGCCTGCTTCGGCACATGCCCGACGAAAAGTCGGTTCATGCATACGGGGAGAACATGCACCTACCACCACACCATCCAAATCATATTCTTTAATTGCATTCTTTATGAGTGTCTGCCCCGGATCCGAACACATATATTTATAATCAACAGCGTATGCCACGCCTTCCATATTCGCAGCCAGCTCAGCAACTTTTATACAATCAACAGTAGCACCGATATTTTCTCCGCAATGGCATATAAAGACACCTATTCTTGACATAACTCAGCCTCCTTTAAGTTTACACCCACAAAATGACGCTTCAACCCTAAGTCTTTAGCTGAAAGTCCGATAGCCAATCCTAACACTTGAGTTACATATAGCACAGGTATTGTTATCGGTTCCATCAAATGCCTGTTGATAGTAGAACGACGCATATCCAAATTGGAATGACACATCGGACAAGCCACAATGACAGCTTCCGCTCCTCTGTCGCTGGCATCTTTCAAGATATTTCCAGAAAGACGCCCAACCAAATCTGTGCGCGATACGGACAAGCCCGCCCCACAACATTCAGTCTTAAATGCCCAGTCTATAGGATTAGCCCCCAATATTGACATAATCTTATCCATACTTTGCGGATCCTCCAAACGATCAAACTTTAAAACTTTATGCGGACGAAGTAATAAACAGCCATAATAACAAGCCACCTGATGAGCAAATGGCCGTACAATCTTATCCGGCAATATATCCAATATATATTTTTCTATAAATTGAAGGACATTCAAGACTTTTACTGTTCCCAGATAAGGCAAACCTACCACCGTCAGCACATCATCCTTCAACTTTTCATTATTTTCCAATTCATATTGTGCCACACTCAGACGATTATAGCAGGAAGCACAAGGAACCACTATTTCCTGAAAGCCTTGTTTCTCGGCCAATGCCAATATACGAGTAGGCAGTGCTAAAGACAATTCTTTATTCATGGAATGTGCCGCAGTGGCACCACAACAATTCCAATCTTTCAACTCTACCCAATCAATCCCCAAAGCCTTTCCTATTGCCTTAACCGACTCATTGTATTCACGGGAAGTACCATTCAGCGAACATCCCGGATAGAAACCTATTCTCATACTTTTCTACTTTTCTTTTTTGTCAATAGTTTGGGAAAATATCTTCTTTATCTTTTGCCTGCTCTCGATACATTCCGGCAAAAGGTTCAATTTTCCTTTCTTCAACATACCGGGAACCAGGTTTACATCCTGTAGCATGTGAAAGGTACGCATCTTAAATCCGGCAACTAAACCTATCTCATACAACCTTCCGGTATATCTCACTGATTGTAGGAAAGCACTGTGGAAAGCAACCACAGGCCGGGATTGTTTATTTATACAGTTCCGGTGGCGGGACTGCTCCCGTAGATAATCCATGATTTTAGGAATATCAATTTCTTTAGGACACCGTGCAATACAATTCTCACAATTCAAACAAATCCAGATAGCATTGGAACCAAGCACACGATTGTCATTTTCAGGGGTTCTTGTCTGAAGCAAACGTACCAAGAAACTGGGAGGAAAATCCATTTCTTCCGCTAAGACACACCCTGCCGTACATTTACCGCACTGATAGCAGCGCGATATGATGACACCCGCCTCATGCTCCAAGCCATAGGAAATACATTTTTTGTTTTCCATGTCAGCATGAAATTAAATAAGAAATAATAAAGATAAATGAAGCAATAGATAGAGCCTGCAGAAAAGAAGCTGTTGCTCCTCACCCTATCAACAAGTTAGAAAAGAAATGTGAATTAAATAAGAATATGTCCTAATGTATAGACATAGTATCCGTTAGAATATTTAATATAATTGGTATCCGGAGAAAGTCCTCTCCATTTATTTTCCGGAAGTTGAGTATCTGAAAGACAAAGCATCTGCACGATTGTAGCAGAACAAAATCTCAAGACTTTAGAAGGTGTTGTGGTATTTCTGAAAGAAAACAAACCACCTAACAACCCGTCACTAATTGTATAATCGGATGTTTCGCTATCGAAAGCGTGACTTCCTCCATATGATTGTCCGGCAACAGTCACAGAAATCTTCTGTGCCAATCTGGTATCGGATTGCACATCCATGGCAACAACCCCGGCATTGGGCTGAGCCTCTTGCACTTTTTCATCAGGAGTATAGTGAAATCCTAACATTAAAAGTGAACCAAACAATATGCAAAAGATATACTTCATCATAACGGGTGCAAACGTAGTAATTATCTTTAATATGAATACATTTTTATCAAGAAATTAATATTTATTTCACACTTTCCAATAATAACAAAATCATTCAAAAAAAGCATTAGAATACCAGATGAACTGATTTGTAGCCTCTTATCATTTCAAATTGATGTGAATTCCAATTCATAACCTCATTATTAACTAATTGCTACTTGTATTTGATTTAGGAAAGAAGGGTAATAACCCAATAAACTCCGGCTGCCAAGAGCCCACTCACCGGAATAGTCAGTACCCAAGCAGTCATCAGACTTCTTGTTACTCCCCAACGTACAGCGGAGAGTCTTTTAGTAGCACCGACTCCAATAATAGCTCCGGTAATTGTATGTGTAGTACTCACCGGAATTTTCAAGAACTCCGTAAGATATAAAGTAAAAGCACCGGCCGTTTCCGCAACAACACCTTCCAAAGGGGTTACTTTGGTAATCCTGGTACCCATCGTTTTCACAATCTTCCACCCACCGGACATTGTACCAAGAGAAATGGCTGTAAAACACGAAAATGCCACCCAATCCGGTAAATCCTCAATACTGTTTATTCCCATTCCCAAGCCTTCCGAATGGGCTGCTATCATGGCCGCCGCTATAATACCCATTACCTTTTGCGAGTCATTCAAACCATGCCCTATACTGAACATAGCCGAAGAAACAAGTTGCAATTTCTTAAACCAGACTTCAGCTGTATGGGGATGTGCACGCCGGCAAGCATAAAGAACCAACAATGTGAATCCGAAGGCAACAATCATTCCTATCAAAGGAGCAAGAAATATGAAAGCCGCAATCTTCAGAATGATATTGAGTTGAATGGCATCGAAACCATGAGCCATAATGGCGGCTCCTGCAAATCCGCCAATAAGGGTATGGGAAGAAGATGAGGGAATACCTCTCCACCAGGTAAACAGATTCCATGCTATGGCAGCAATCACTCCGGATAATATAATCGGCAGTGTAATAAACTGTTCTATCACAGTCTTGGACACAGTATTGGCTATACCGAAACCGCCGATTAAATATTTGGCAATAAAAAATGCAACGAAGTTAAAGAAAGCCGCCCATATCACTGCCTGAAAAGGAGTAAGAACTTTGGTCGATACAATAGTGGCTATTGAATTTGCCGCATCGTGGAAGCCATTGATATAGTCGAATATCAGAGCCAGTACAATAATTATTACTAATAATTCCATGTTCTCAGCTTCTTCTATGCGTATTTTATAATCAGATTCTTTAGTATCTTACCCACCTGCTCTGCCACATCGGTCGTTTTTTCCAATTCATGCATGATCTCTTTAATCTTGATAAGTTCAATGCAGTCCTTTTCTTCTTCAAAAAGCTTCGTGATAAAGTGCTCATATACATCATCTGCCTGATTTTCTATATCATGTAACTTATTGCAGTATCCACGCAATGCAGCCGGTTTTTGGCGGAAAGTTTCAAGTTCATCCATTGCCTGACCAATATATACAGCCTCCTGTTGAATCAGGCGACTCAGTTCTTTTCCACTATCGGAAATCGGACGGGGATTATAGATATTAATACGTTTGGCACAACTGTTTATCCCGTCTATAACGTCATCCATGGTTGAAGCCAATGCATGAATATCTTCACGGTCAAAAGGAGTAATAAAAGTAGTCCCAAGTTCATCAAGGATTAAATGAGTTAATTTATCCCCTTCACGTTCCAGATCTTTTATTCTTTTATAATAATCTGCTCTCTCCTCCGGTTTATCATGTTGTAAACTTTCTACCAAAAGAGTGGATGATGCAGACAAAATCTCAGACAATTGTTTCAACAGAGGAAAGAACTTAGGTTCTTTGGGAGTAAACCTGCTAAAAAAAGAATTTTTCATAAGAATAAAAATATCAAATTATTTCTGTTTTTTTTGATTTCATTTTTGCCCGTATCACCTCTATAATGGCAGGTAATATGGATATAACTATAATTGCTACAATCAACAATTTAAGATTTTCCTGCACAATCGGGAGGTCTCCGAAGAAATATCCGGCATAGCAGAAAAGTGCCACCCAAGCTGCACCTCCTATCAGATTGTATACCATGAAATAATAGTAATGCATTTTACCCATTCCTGCTACAAACGGAGCAAAAGTGCGCACAATAGGGACAAACCTGGCTATAATTATGGTCTTGCCTCCATACTTTTTATAAAATTCATGTGTTTTATCCAAATGACTTTGTTTGAATATTCTGGAATTGGGATTATTGAACAATTTGCGCCCGAAGAGATGCCCTATCATATAATTACAAGAATCTCCCAAAACTGCGGCGAAAAACAAGATCAAAACAAGAATATTTACCTCAAGAGGCGTCCCGGGTAACGAGGCTATAGCTCCCGCCACAAAGAGTAATGAATCTCCCGGAAGAAAAGGAGTAACAACCAATCCCGTTTCACAAAAAATGATTATGAACAATATTATATAAGTCCAGGCATGATATTCCTGCACAATGTTTATCATATATTGATCAATGTGAAGAATAAAATCTAATATAAATTCCATTATCTATTGAGTATTAACATATAGGTATATACATATTCCACAACAGAGATACGACTTTTCAGTTATTCTCAATGAAAGGAATACATATGAATTGAAGTAATAAGGAAAGCTAAGACAGACAGAATGCCTTATAAAAAAGAGGGAAAGATTAAATAATAATATGTCTTAACGCATAGATATAATATCTACTGGAATAGTGAGTAAGAGAGAGTTGATACGGAAAAGACATTCTTTTTTCTTCGGGAAGTAGCACCTTTATGGATTTGACGATCTTTGCTACAACTGAAAGGGCATTAAATCTTAGAACTTGTGAAGAAGGAATATTACTGCGCGAAACGGATGTTGCTATATTACCAATAGCCTTACTCGCATATTCTCCGCCATAGACCACTTTCCTACATTGCTCTGCACCTGCCTCAGATATATTACATTCCGTCTTACCCTGCTGCAAGCCTGTTACACGAAGTTCCTTATACTCCTTCATATCGCCGGATACAGATTCGAATCCCGATACAAGAAATACACCTAATAATATGCAAAATAAAAGTATATACTTCGCCATAACGGCTGCAAATATAAAAAGTATTTTTTAGAGATGAATCATTTTAGCCTTTTATCTTGCAAACCTCTTTTAATCTTTTCCGGGTAATGTATACAAAAAGAGCGGATCGTCATACATATAACATACCTGATACAATCGCTTCCCATCTGATACAACCCGCCCCAATGGTCAAGTTTATAACGTGCTACCGGATTACCGCCCCAATCATATTGCTCCACAAAGATATATCCGTCACTTTTACCGTTTTCACGTGATACCTGAAGTGGAGTACGTCCGCTATAAGTCAGGATGTTTTTTACTAAATGCAAGATTATATATCTGCTCTGTATGCAAACTGTCCCCTTGATAAACAGTACGAATAATGGCTTTTCCTCCTGATACATTATCAGCATAATAGAAAGTATCCCGGGAAACTACACATATCTGCCGGTCAGAATAAGAAGAACCTTTTTCTGACTTAAAAGTAAAGGGTAAAGGTTTCAAGACACCTGTCGTATCGGTTTCAAACAGTTGCATAGTGCTGGTTTCATATACATACGTATCGGGAGTAGATACACTGGAAAGTACCAGATGGGGTTTCTGCAATAATCGTGTCGTTCGCCTCCCGCTGTTTCTGCTCTGCCCGCGGCTTGCAGGCAGAGAGAAACGATAGAGACAGCAATATAATGTAAAGTAAGTGTTTCATTTATTATTTCAACTTAGCGTACAGAATATAGTTATTGTCATTCTCATGAATGCTATCTGCCAGCTTTTGTATACGTTCCCGGTCGGCAGCAGAAATGTCTTTAACGTCTACCAGATATTTTTCCAATGTTTCTTTCAGAGTTACAGGCTCCATGTTGGCCGTATAATATCCGTTTGAGCAACTGTACGAAAACCAGGAAATAGGCAAATTGCCCAGATAGTCATTCTCCACTTTATAGAAAGCGCCTTTTAAAGTCTGTTTATCTATAATAAAATCAGCAGGAGCCTCCGTCGTAAAATTGTTTTCATCCAATTGTTTTTCTATGGATATACTTCCCAAGAAATGATGTGGAAATTCTTTGTAATCATGAATAGGGATTTCTTTCTTTGCAAAATTCATAGTGAAACGAGGATTCAAACGTCCGTTGGCATAATGATAAAGGCTATCCGGACGGCGTTCCCAGAATGGAGAAAGAGATACATCAAAATCAGCACCATTCTTATTACTATGTACCTCATTGCTGAAATCTGGTTTTAAGGCCAAATGGCGTGAACGTATCGTTTCTTGTATTTCTCCACTAAACTTCTGAGTCCATGCCACATACGGCAAATAATCAAAAGGCAGAAGGAATACAGACAACAAAGAGTCTTTCGTATTTGCCTTGAAGACACCTTTCGGCACCAAACCGGGTAATGGAATGTTCTGTACAGACTGTCCTTTCAAATCATAGGCCAGCAGAGATCTTGCATTCCATGGAAGCAAATATATACGCCCACCAGCCTCGTCTATTTGGACATCATAGATCAACTGATACTCACCGGGACCTTGTCCAAAAGCCCCCACATTGCCAAGAAACTTTCCAGATTTATCGAAAAGCTTAAAAGGAGTTTGGTCTTTGCCCCATACCAATATATAATTGTCAGAAACAATCACATTCCGCACAGGCACCAATGCTTCATCCCGGTTATCCAACTTCACAATCTGCAATTCATCTGCAAAATAACTCAATGGAAGTACTAATGTATCTTTCAGTGCCGATTGGTTGCAAACCCATACAGAATCTCCGTTTAAAATCTCCACCGAACCAACTATCGGTTGTGCGTCTAATGCATCACCTTTTGATCCTTGTCCACCATTTGTACAAGAACTCAACCCTCCAATAAACACCAGGCATATCAGTCCTGCACTTTTCCATTGTTTGCTTTTCATATTTTTATTTTTTACATGAAACAATGAGGCAAAGATAGCTGGACAAGGAAGGAAATACAAATTATCTTATAGACAAAAGGTATAAGTTACCCATCATATAAACACATGATTATAAGCTATATACAAATTAATCAATCGCAATAAGTATAGACAAAAGCTCAAAAACGGCGCAAAAAATCATCCAAAGTCTCATTATTCTCCGTCAATCCCAACTTATCTCGTTTCATCCGCTGTTTCTTACGACTTATCGAGGTGCGACTGATACAGTAAATGTCAGATAGATCTTTAATACTAACGTTTATTTTCACCAGGCAACAAAAATACACATCCTTCATGCTCAATCCCGGAAAAGCTTCCAGTAATCGCACTGAAAATTTATCATAACTTCCATCCACCGTTTGGCGTATATCCTCCCATTCTTCATTAGACAAGGCTATACGTCGATTTTGATTATCATTTTCCTCTTCAGCACTCTCCTCTTCTTTTTCCAAAGAGGGAATTTTATGAAACGACTTCATCCGTCGAAAAAGCGATTCACGAAGCTGACTCTCTTTTTCGCGCAATATACTCAACTCTTCCGACTGCTGTAACAATTGTTCCGTCTGACTCAGTCTCAGGGATTGCTCACGCCAAAGCTGCTTATACATCTGGCGTTTGCGACGTTGCCAAACAATATAACTCGCAGCGAATGCCACAACAAAACAAAGTCCCAGACTTAACAGCCAGATTTCCCGCCTCTGCTTATCTATTTTCAACCGGTTCAGTTCATTTTCCAGTTTAGCCTTTTCATACTTCGTCCGGCTTTCAACTCCTTCCTCTCTTCTCAGTTCATTTACAAGATGTTCATTAGCAGCAAGTGCTGAATAGAAAGAGCAGCTGTCTTTCCCCAGCGAAGAGTATAGTAACTTCAACCTCCGGGATGCCTCGGCTGCAACCCAACGGTTCAAGGATATCGACGCAATACGATAATAGGTAGAAGCAGAATCATATTCGTTGATACCGGCCCAAAGATTTCCTTTAGCTAAATGATAATAAGGTACCATCTGCCTGTTATCCATATTCTTCCGTATAGAATCTAATCCAGATACCCCTTCCCGGAAGCGCCCGGCAGCAGTATAGGCATCAGCTATTCCCTGACAGATAAAACTATACTGCCATTCTTCTGCCGTACGACTGGCCCTCAGAAAATAACGGATAGCCTCATCCGATTCCCCTCTTGCCGAATAGACAGAAGCAATGTAACGGTTCACCTGCGCTTTATGCCCATCACGTATGAAGAAACCTTCAGCCAATTGCATATAGAATAACATGCTGTCCATGTTATTGGAATGATGATAAACTGCTCTTCCTTTATTATACAAATTCAAACCGATTGCGAAAGAGTCGGGTGTTATCCGGGAACTTTCACTTATCGGTGCCTTCCCTCTCCCACAAGAAAAGAAGAAAAAAAGTATCAAAAACAGGAATAACAGTTTCTTCATAATTTTGACTGATTACCGATTACGCTTTAAAGCTATGCGATCTGTAATAGTAGCGGGCAACTCCCTTTCATAATGGGTAACCATAATCATGGTTTTATCCTGCCGGCGGCAAAATGCTTCAATTATCTTCTTTACCCGCCGACGATTGTATGTATCCAGACCATGCAAAGGCTCATCCAGTATCAATAATTCCGGATCTTTTACAAAAGCACGTGCCAGAAGTGCCAGACGTTGCTCACCGCTGGATAATTGCAAGAAAGGTTTGTCCTTTAAGGCAGCAATACCGAAAATATCCATCCACCATTCACAAACAGACATCTGTTCCGCTTTCGGGCGCTTGTATAGTCCGATACTGTCGTGCAGGCCGGAGGCAACTATTTCAATCGCCGGTAAATTCTTCAAATAAGCACGGTGCATTTCAGGGCTGACATAACCAATATGTTTCTTTATTTCCCAAATGCTCTCCCCCGTCCCTCTCTTTCTCCCGAACAGACTGATATCGCAAGCGTATGATTGAGGATTATCGGCACACACAAGACTAAGTAGAGTAGACTTTCCCGCTCCATTCTCACCACTCAACGCCCACTTCTGTCCGCGCATCACTGTCCAGTCCAGTTCTTTCAAAATAGTACGGTCACCATAGCGAATACTGACTTTATTCAATCGGACCACTTCATCGGATACATAATTGGTATTATCATAGGGAAGGTCAATAATACGCTGCTGTAAATCTTCGGGTACAAGTATATCTGCATTCCGGAATATGGTAAGATATTGATCACGTTGCATCATTTGCCCTACCGTACGATTAGCTATCGGCAGCACTTTATTAATATATGAGGGAATATCATCCATCATAGAAAGTATCAGGATAAGTTGTACGGCAGAGCGTTTGGCTAGTCCTGCCAACAAAGTATTCAGCAATTCACGGGTCTGGGCATCCAGTCCAATGAAAGGATTATCCATAATAAGAACACGGGGAGCTGTAAGCAGTGCTTTCACTAACTGAAATTTACGCAGCTCACCACTGGAAAGAAGAATCATCGGCTTATCCAGCATAGGTTCAATACGGAATAAATCAAAAAGTTCTTGTTTCAGTTTCTCATCCCTGACTTCTCCCAACATATCCCTGACTAACGGAACATCATCATGATCATGGGTGTTCCAGCGCTGCTGATAATAGTAATTGGCATCCGCCGACCCATACGTATCGCGAAAAGCAATATATTTGATATTCTCATAGACTGTTTTTGACGTTGAAGGAGAAAAGTCATAAGTTATTGTTCCTTCCTTCAAAGGGTATTTTCCTATAAGCATATCTACCAAAAGGCTTTTTCCAGAACCGTTAGGTCCGACAATGGCAATGTGTTCATCTGCCGGAAAAGATGCGGAAGCAGGTGCAGCTAATCGCACAAGTGGATTACGAGCCACACCACCCGTCAAACATATAGTATATGGTTGCATTATTTCAGACGTATTTTGTTTAGTGATGCCACAAAGATACCAAGTTTTCCTTTTAAATGCTCAAAATGAGAGCAGTTTAATCAATTCTTCCTTTTTTAAGCAACTAATATGAAAAATAATCCATATATTGGGAAACAATTTCCCTAGGAAATCTGTTTCTTTAAAAGACATGTATCAAAAGTATTAAAAAGGATGGAAAAAACATTCGCTAAAAGATATTGGCCTACAATCGTAGGTGCAATAGTCGGGGCTATTGGCGGCTATCTATATTGGAGGTATGTCGGCTGTAGCACGGGTACTTGTCCAATTACCTCATCTCCACTAAACAGCACATTGTGGGGAACTGCCATGGGTGGCCTATTAGGGAACATTTTGCAGCCAAATATCATAAAAAAGAACAATCAAAATAAATAATACAGGAGTCTATGGAGAAAGAACCAACACCAGAACGCCCGTCAGGCCAGACCTATGACCTTTCCGGTATGTTTTCGCTGGCTCTCCGCCTGGTAGTCGGATGGACTTATTTTTCTGCATTCTGGCGAAGATTAGTTCTTTTCCGGTGAGCAATATACGTAATAAATATGTTGCAAAAGCAAAACCCGGGGAACATAGTCTCGTTATTCCATTAGGGGCTAAAGCAGAAATTAATATTGAAAAAAACACTAGCGATATACCAACTGGAATATATAAACTTGAATTAATGGATATAAGCGGAATTACCTGGAAAACGGATATCGCTAAAGAATAACACAAACTATAATATAATGCCCAAACTCTCAATTTTTATGTATCCGGGCGAATACAGATGCGCCCCTACAAGTAACACAACTCGTAGGGGCGATATTTTATTATATATACGCTATTCTTATTTATAAATAATCAACGCAGACTGTGCAGGAACGATCACTTCTGATCCGTAAAGTGTACCCAATCCTTTTTCACTGATGAAACCATCCTTGCAAACAACCGTATACTTACCTTCGGGAACTGTCAGTTTAGCAGGTTCTTTACGTGAGTTCAACACCACTATAATATCTTCCCATGCATCACTGTTGGCATGTTCCTTCAAACGGTAGGCTATCAAGTTACTGCCCTCCACAGGAAGGAATTCCAAATGCTTACGTACCAGATCCGCATCTCCCATGCGGAAAGCAGGGTGATTCTTGCGTAACTGTATCAAACCTTTATAATAAGCGAAAACATCTGCATGTTCTGCTTTACGTTTCCAGTCAATGGCATTTATAGAGTCAGGACTTTGGTAACTGTTATGCACGCCCTTCTTATCACGCATCACCTCTTCACCGGCATAAATAAACGGTATGCCTTGTGAAGTAAATACAGCCGTTTGAGCCAATTTATCCAATTTTATCAACTCCTGTGGCGTAATACCCGGAACACTTGCATTCAGTCTGTCAACCAAGCACATATCATCATGGCAAGAAACATAACTGACCATTTGTGTCGGCTGTTCAGCCCAAGAAGCCTTACTATAATTCACCAAATCATTGTCCACTTGCGGATGCTTGATAGCACCAACAATACCAAACTTGATACTCTCCTCTCCTCCCGGAACTCCGGCAAGAAAAGCACCTTGATGATTGTCATTGAACGGGCCACGCAATCCATCGCGCATTTCATCAGAGAATGCAGCAATGCCCGGCATCCGGTAAGTATTTGCTTTCATAGCCAACGAGTCTTCCGGCATCTGGGGAGCTTTAGCCGCCCAACCTTCACCATAAATAATGATACTCGGGTCAACTGCCGTAGCTGCCTTACGAATTTCATTCATCGTTGCTATATCATGAATGCCCATCAGATCAAAGCGAAAACCGTCAAGGTGATATTCATTAATCCAATGCAACACGGATTCTATCATATATTTCCGCATCATAGGACGGTTACTTGCCGTTTCATTGCCACAAGCGGAAGCGTCAGCAAAGCTACCATCCGGCATCTGGCGATAAAAATATCCCGGCACTGTACGTTCAAAGTTGCTTTCAGCCGTATTGAATGTATGATTATACACCACGTCCAACACTACACGAATTCCTGCTTTATGCAATGCTTGCACCATCTGTTTGAACTCTTTAATACGAACAGAAGGATCATAAGGATCGGTAGAATATGAACCATCAGGCACATTGTAGTTCTGAGGATCATATCCCCAATTGTATTTGTTTTCATCCAATCTGGTCTCGTCTACGGAAGCATAGTCATAAGATGGAAGAAGATGCACGTGCGTCACACCCAGTTCTTTCAAGTGATCAATACCGGTTGCCAATTGTTCAGGACTCAACGTACCTTCTTCTGTCAATGCCAGGAATTTACCTTTGTGCTGAATACCGGAAGAAGGATCAATAGAAAAATCACGGTGATGCATTTCATAAATAATCGCATCTGCCGGAGAAGCCAACGCAGGGCGTTTATCAGCTGCCCAACCTTCGGGATCAGTCGCATTCATATCTATAATTGCGGCACGCTTTCCATTTACTCCTACGGCTTTGGCGTTGATGCCCGGAGTATCTCCCATCCATTTATCCTTAATCTTTACATTGAATGTATAGAATTTCCCAATCAGGTCTTTTTCCACCTTTGCTGTCCAGGTTCCTTCCTTATCGGCCACCATTGAAACGGTTTCATAAGCATGACCACTGTCACCGGTATCAAACAACATCAGACGCACTTCATCGGCAGTGGGTGCCCACAAAGTAAAATTTGTAACTTCAGGAGTATACTCCATCTCTGTCAGGTCACCCGAGCGAACAGGATACAGCTCATAAGACGCGTACTCTTTTTTCGCCGGAGAACAGCTGACAATCGTAGCAGCAGCCACTCCAATCAAGGCAAGTTCATTCAGTTTCATGGTCGTTATTTTAAGTATTAAATGTCATGTATTAATTATTGAGTATCAAGCATTAAGTATTAGATACGAGATATTATCGCTTTACTTTGTCGGGATTCTTGGCTATGAAATCCTTCCAGCCATGATATCCTTTCTCTACTGTAGGGCGTCCCATTTGCAGGAAATGACAATAAGCGGCAGCAAGACCGTCCGTGGCATCCATAAATGTAGGCATATCCTCCTTTGCAAAATGCAACATACGTTGCAACATATCTGCTACCTGCTCCTTGGAAGCCTGACCGTTTCCGGTGATAGCCATTTTAATTTTTAAAGGAGCATATTCCGTGATCGGTATATCCCGGCTGAGAGCGGCCGCCATGGCAACACCTTGTGCACGCCCCAACTTCAGCATAGACTGTACATTCTTCCCGAAAAAGGGTGCTTCAATGGCAAGTTCATCAGGCAGATAGCTCTCGATTATACTCAACACCCTCTCGTGTATATGACGTAATTTCAAGTAATGGTCACCCATTTTACGCAGATCAATAATGCCCATAGCTATCATCTCAGGTTTTGTTCCCTGTACACGCAAAACTCCGTATCCCATAATGGTTGTACCGGGGTCAATGCCCAGAATTATCTTTTCCTTGACAGGCTGTATCACTCTATCACCTCCATCAGTGTAGGAAACCCTACCACTTTATCCTGGAATATCTTAACCAGCTCTTCGTTCAACTTTGTTCCCTGTTCCAGATGCCAGCGATGCAAAACACCGGAATTTTCTACTTCAAACTGAAGGGAATAACAGGTACTGCCCTCTTCACGGTGACTGAGTACACGAACAATGCGCGGTGTATGCAATGCACCAGCCTTTTCTACTTCGGGTAAATAGAATTCTTTGATCCAGATTAGGAAGTTATCTTCCTGTCCTTCTTCTACTTGATAGGTTGTATTATAAATCAGCATATTTTTTCTTTCACTTTGTTTCGCAAACATAGCAATTATTTCAGAATAATGCATTATATTTGCGTCACCAAAAAGAGAGAAACCTCGCAAACGTTAGCGAAGGATCAAAAAAGGGGGGTT
>ERZ779746.334-NODE-334-length-27220-cov-3.475575_pt1 | contig 27220 bp, 31 predicted proteins | sample MGYA00511888_ERZ779746 | MGnify/ENA primary metagenome ERZ779746 (study PRJEB29588, sample SAMEA1964695) | human gut metagenome | biome: human gut; feature: human-associated habitat; material: faeces | place: Denmark | collected 2008/2010 ... | reverse complement strand
CCGCTCTGATGATCATGGTGACCGCAGCGTACATTGGGATGATAGTTGAGTGTTCCGGCAAGAAACGCCTTAACAGCATCATCCGCATTGCCGTTGACACCGCCGTAAAATGAAATGCCTGCCGCGTGCAGCGCTTGCTGCGCACCGCCGCCGATACCGCCGCAAATTAAAACATCTGCTTTGTTGGCTGCAAGAAATCCCGCGAGCGCGCCGTGACCGCTGCCATTAGCGGATATGATCTGCTCAGACCGGATCTCACCATTTTCAATATCATAGATTTTGAAGGCCTCCGTATGTCCGAAATGCTGAAAAACCATTCCATTTTCATAAGTGACTGCAACTCTCATAAGCTCAATTCCTTTCTGCGGATAGCCGCGCCTCTTCACCTGCTGCCTGATCCGAAATTGTTCAGCAGCGGCCTTTGGCGTTTTCTCACTTTGTTTCCGCCATATGTCAATTATACTGCAGCATTCATAATTTTAAAAGTAATTTTGTCACATCTGCAAAATTTTATTCGCTGTAGTAAATTTCCAAAGTAAGTCCCGGAATAGAAATCGAAGTGGGGTTTCCTTTGGGAAAGGTTTTGTGGCTGAATTAAGTTCGGGAAATCGTTCCCGGAAAGGAGAACATAGGGGCTGTAAAAAACAAGTAAAATGAACCAAAAACAAATGTCATACTATCAGCATCGACAAAAGTCATAATCTCAAGTATAATATTTTTATACAAGTGCAAACGAGATGTGCAAATGGACTACTTTAACAAATTGAAATTAATAGCCGAAAATAACGGCGGTATTATAAATAACAAAATAGCGCCAGAACATAGCATTTCAAGAGCGATACTATCCAAATTATGCTTGGATAACAAGCTTTAGCGCATCACACGCGGTCAATATATTTTTAACGATGATATGCAGGACGAATTGTTATCTATCAGTCTGCGTTCAAACCTGTTTGTGGTCTCGCATGAAACAGCGTTGTTTTTACATGGAATTTCGGATCGTACTCCATTTGAGCATACCTTAACCGCACCCTCAGGCAAGGTTTCCTCAAAGGATGTTATACTTGAACTCCGAACAAAAAACGGATGATCTCAAAATGAGCTTGCAGAAAAAATCTATGTTACTCGGCAGGCGGTATCTCGCTGGGAAACCGGTGAAACCGTACCAAATACGGAAACTCTGAAGCTGCTATCGAAATTGTTTGATGTTTCAATCAATACACTTTTAGGCGCCCCTCGAAAGCTGATTTGCCAATGTTGCGGTATGCCCCTCGATGACTCTTCTATCAGTAAAGAAACTGACGGTACAATCAACGAAGAATACTGTAAGTGGTGCTATACTGACGGAAAATTTGTTTACACAAGTCTTGAGGAATTGACGGATTTCCTTGTAGGACACAGGTCGAATGAAAACTGGCCTCCAGACCAAGCAAGAGCCTTTTTTGAAGCACAGTTGCCAAAACTTAATTACTGGCAACGGCCGAAGGAATGAATCACGCCTGCAAATGTGAGCACGCAAAATCAGGAATCATATTCAGCTTATCGCTATAATGTAATCACACTGAAAGGAGGGACCGCGTGAAAAATAAGATTTTTCACGCGGAAATTTGTTCTTTCCAGTTCAGATAACCGAAATTTCGGCAAAGCCGAAACCGACCAAATTTCAAAATTGCGAAAGGATGGAGATGATTATGGATTGGCTTACCGGAATACAGAACGCAATCAGCTATGTAGAGGAGCATTAACCGAAGAGATTGATTCCAAAGAGGCTGTCAAGGAAGCTGCTTGTTCTAACTTCTATTTTCAAAGGATATTCAGTATTTTGTGTGGGATCTCTCTTGGAGATTCCTGTAGTTAAGAAGGAAACAGCGTGCCGCCTGTGTTTTGCGGGCGGCATTTTCACGATAAACGATCCAATCGGAAGTTGGATGAAATGCCGACTCATCAAACTGATGCGTCATTGTTTTTGAAGCTGCATATCCGTAAAATATAATTGTAGCTACAAGAAATCAAAAGCAAGGTGCTTATATGACTACAATTAAAATCAATGAACAGATTGCTTTCCTTAGAAAGCAGAAGGGCCTTACGCAAGAGGAACTTGCCAATGCGCTCGGCGTAACCAACCAGGCGGTATCCAAATGTAACTACCGATGAGATAGCTTCTGCGGCACATCTCAAGAGTGCGGATGCCGAAAATGTGCGCAAGGATATGCCTTTGACGTTCAAAGAGGAAGATGGCGTTTTCGAGTACAGATTAGAGGATTCTTTCTCGCATATACCGCCCCTGTTATCTTTTCTTTATAAATTATAAAAAAGCTCCAACCTTTTCAGGTTCGCGTGTCTATATGGTTGAAAGCTTTCAATGAGGTGCAAACAAGTGAACAGACAAGATGTAGAGAAAACCATAACCGAATATCTGAAACCCATATTCGGATTTGCTCTAAAAAGGTGCAAAAGCATCCACGATGCAGAGGATCTGTCGCAGGAGATTGTCACGCGTGCGTTCCGTGCCCTCCTCATTAAAGAAGAGGCCCGGGACATGGGTAAGTTTATATGGACGGTAGCCCACAACACGCTCAGTAACTACTATCGTGATAATGCAAAAAGTATGGTCGGCGTTTCCATTGATGAGGTCGCGGAGCTGATTGCAGATCCGTACTCTGAGATGGATGCTGACGATAATACAGAAGCTATCCATCGTCTCCAGACTGAGATTGCTTACCTTTCTAAGCTGCAAAGAAGAATTGTGGTTGCGTATTATTTCGAGAATCGCAAGCAGGCAGATATTGCTCGGGAACTGGGTATTCCTCCCGGTACTGTCAAATGGCACTTGTTTGAAGCTAAAAAAGAATTGAAACGAGGTATGGATACGATGAGAAAAGCAAGCGAACTAAGATTTAACCCTATTCAGTTCCACTCCTACGGTATCAACGGTTCCATAGGTACAAAGTCCCCGGAGGAATTTTTCCGGTCCACACTGTCCCAAAATATCTGCTACTGTGTGCGGAATACCGCTAAAACTGTCAACGAGATTGCCGATGACCTGGGGGTTTCCCCTGTGTATGTAGAAAACGAAGTCGAATTCCTTGAGGAATATGGCTTTTTGCAGGCACAAAAGGATAAGTACATTGTCAACTTCATCATCAGCGAGCCCACAGCGGAACTGCTTACCATGCAGAATGATATGTACAAGCGTGCTGCAGAACTGTTCGCAAACGATCTGTATGATGAACTGATCTCTTCCGGTGTTCTTGATGATCCGGATATCTGGTGCGGCCAGACTGATCAGCCTATCTCCTTAACTGGCTCTCCCAAAGCGGACCGTAATTTCATCCTGTGGTCGCTGATTCCTTATGTTGCCGCCGGGGCTGGTGAGAAGCTGATGGATAAGCGCATTTCTTTTGAAGAGGTGGCAACGATCCGCCCGGATGGTGCGCATAACATCTTCCATGCATCCGTGGTTCCGGATGAAATGATTCTTCCTGAGGACTATGTGTACATGAAGAACTGGTGTGGTCCTATGTGGAACGGAAATGGAGAGCGAATCCTTTGGCAAATCGACAGCGAATGGTCTGACCGTGGAGCGCACCATGGATTCCAGTATTCCGCGGATGCCAGACGTGTTCTTTCACTCTACGAGAGAGAGTTTGAGGACCGTCTTTCCAAGGATGAATATGCATGGTTGGCTGAACGTGGCTATATAAAGACCAACGGAGATTATGACGGATACTTTAAGGCCGCATGGCAGATCGTTGTTCTGGCAAGTAAAGATATCCAGGACAAACTGCTTGCTATCGGAGAACGTATTAAGGTGAAGCACCAGACTAAATGCGAGGCATTGAAGGCACCTTATGCTGTTGCCGTACTGGAATCCGTTCCGGCACATCTCAGAAAGATAAAGGAATACGAGCTGCAGTTCGTATTTCATTCTGACGGATGGTTCTTACTGCACTGCATCACAGCCCTTCTGAAGAACGGCAAATTGAAGGAGCCTACCGAAGGTCAGAGAAAATCCTTGACCACACTGATTGCCAATGTATAAGCGATAAGGGGCCGTAAAAAAAGTCTCCTTTTTACCAAGGGATATCCGCTATACTGTGATCGTAAACTCCGTAGCCAGTGGCTTCATCGTCGGGACGAATTCGGTCACATTGATATAGTCTACTCAAGCGCCCCAATCTTTCTTATATCGTCTTTTTTTACATTTCGCTACATCTAATTTCCCGCATTTATCAGTATCGTTATGATGTAAATGATGTGGAATTTGATATAGATGATGTAAATACTTCTGATATTATAAAAGGAGTCCTGACATTCCCGATATGGGAATGTCAGGACTATATTATTTTACTCATTTTTGAAGTATAATTCAAGACCCTTCCAATAGTCAAGGAATAAATCCTGTTCCGGTCTTGTCAAACCTCCACGCTTCTCTATCTTAAAAACGTGAGCCTGCTTCAATTCTCTCAGCATATTATCGGCCGGATTGTTTCTAATGTAATCGTCATCAACCGACATATTCAAAATCTGATGAAGAAACACAACTGTTGCTCATATCAAATCCTCGACCTCCTTTTGGATACATGATAAGGAAAGACGAGATTACCTTGAAGTTTGCGATTTTCATCAGGAAGAGAGAAAACCCTGACAGAGCCGCTTAGCTCCATCAGGACTACACCAAAGAAATTATGCTTTTTTGCGTGTCAAAACTGTTCCGATGATTGCTCCAATCAGCGCAAGCGGCGCAATCCTCACGAATACCCACTCGAATATGTGAAAGCCTGTTCCTACTACTGCTGTTTCGGGGTCGCTAAAATTCCAACCTAAATATGGACTGCCGAGAAACAGTAAAACTGCAAATGCAGCCACTATAAATGCACTTACTATGATAAAGGCTATATGAAGCAATTTTTGCCTTGCCACATTCTGTCGGGCAAGTTGCAAATTGATTACTTCAAGCTTTTCGGAAATGACTTTTATATCCTCTGCGGTCGGCTCGATTACGGTTTCTCCAAGCAGAACACTTACCGGAGTTTCGAGTATCTCTGATAAGGAAATCAGCATATCGGAATCAGGAACAGACAAGCCTTGCTCCCATTTCGATATAGTTTGTCGCACCACATTCAATTTTACAGCAAGTTCTTCCTGCGAAAGACCTTTTGCTTTCCTCTTGGCTTTAATATTTTTACTTAGCATTTCGGTGAACCTCCTTTTCTCAGTTATCACCGTCATTATATTCAGAAATGTCCGTTGCCACAAGCAACGCAAAATAACATCCGAGGAATCGTCTCGCTTACTGATAAAAACAGGCAAAAAATTTCTATTCAAACGAAGAAAAAAGACGATGACAACTTGCTTAGACACCGCCCTCATAAATCTCATTGTATCGCCTGAAATTATGCGTTTTTTTCACCTCTGCACAAAATCCTGCACCGTTTTGATATAAGTTTGATGTAAAGATGTACTCCTTCTCGATTTTCGGGGGTTCGCACCCCCGCATAAACACTGGGTTTTTAATCCTTATGCAATACCGTGTGAATGCCGTCCAGCGTGGAGGCCTGCAGATTGCTTTCATCTACCAAGGAATTGTAGAATCGCTAATGTCTGAAAAATCCGATATGATAAACACTTCTCCCGCACTCATGGCTGCAATTCGTGCGTATATTGGTTCAAATCGTCTGTCATTTCAAAATGACAATCCATTTTCGCTTCTCAATGATATATGACTCTCATATCGAAATGATAGCGGATCCTCATTTCGATATGACGCAACGGGCTGTCGCTTTGAAATGAGAAAGATGAGCCTTTTTGAGATGAGAGGGATTACTTACCTTCAATATCAAAATGATAAGCATCCTTCTGTCATACCGGAGTGAAAGCATATCGTTCATTTATAAACGAGATTTCCTTTCAGAATGAACGATATTTTTTGCTGAATAGATAGTCATTTCAAAACTAAAATTATGGCAAAAAACTCGCAAAACACTGTTGATTTCAAAGGGAAAGTCAAATTTTAAGATTTTTATTGATTTTCTCATTTATAACGGTTTAGCGCCGTTTATAACGATTGGCAGTGATGAACAACTGTTTCCAATATAGTTTTTGCACTTATGGGTACAAAATTGCTTCAAAAATGTATGGTTTACAACAATTAATCTTAAAGGGGGTGAGTGTGATTCAAAATCGTTTTCTGTACCTGTCGATGATATATTCTTCATCCGGAGAGGTATAATCCTCTATCAAATGGAATCCATAACTCTGCTTTGGCATAGAGCTATCGAAGGTAATGTCTATATTCCACACGCTCCGTTAAAATACACTCTATTCCAGCAGTGGCGGCTTGAGTGATCGATTATATTATGACCGTAAACGGTATAGCACGGAATATTCTGACTGCGACAAATGGCGGTGAAGAGATTGGCATAGTCAAAGCATATTCCCATTTTCGTCCTCAGAGTTTTGCGGACATCAAAGTATTAGGCGGGGTAGTAATCCTCATCATGTTCAAGATTCTCGATGACCCAATGATATGCCGCCATAACCTTTTGCTCCTCATCCGACATGCCGACACAAATCCCGTCAAATACTCTTTCATTGCCGTCATCCCATAATACTGTCTTGCCATTGTAAAGACTTGCGTCTGCGGGTGCGACAAGCTCTCGACAGGAGAAAACAAGCAAAACAGCAATGATGCCGCAAAAAAGGCCGCTTGCGATTTTCGTCACGAGATTCTCTTTTGAGCATTTTGGTACACAAACGATAGTCTTGATCAAAACAACTACTGACGAAAAAGTAAGTACAAATCCAAGTGGTCGCCTTTCAAATATTGCGTAATATGCGCCGAAAAGGCATACAGCGGTCAAAATTAAATATGTTACGATTCGATGCGCCTTGGCCTTTGGATCGACCAAAAACGCAGCCGAACAGCAAACCGACATGCCGATATAATATCCCGGCAAGATCGCAATGGTAAGAAAATCCCACAAATAAATCGTGACGAACACATTCAGCAGCTCAAGCGACAAAAATCCAATAAACCTATTCTTTTTCATAACAGAAAACCTCCAAAAAAAATTACGCCACTATCACTCGTTTCAAGCGATAATGGCGTAAGAATTTTCGGAACATTACCCCTGCCCAATACCACTCAAAACCATCAAATTTCGCATCATTTCATGCATTGGCGTAAAGTTGGCGTATTGGCTTAAATTTTCAATGGGTCCCGATCTTCAGAAAACCGCGTAGTTACTGGCTTTTCGGCGCTTTTCCTTATTCAATCGGCTTCATCGTCGGGACGAAAGAGAGCGATTTTGCGTAGTTTTCCATATTACTGTATCCTCCATCATTTTCGCATTTTGCGAATTTCCAAAAGATATAATTCCGTGTAAAAAAGTGTTGTTTGGGTACTGTTTGGCGTAAATATTGGTGTAAGTGGTGTAAGCCTTATTGTTTCCCCTCGCAATTTAAGAAGTCCTGATGTTCCCTGTGCGGAAACATCAGAACATTATATATTTTACTCAGCTTTGAAGTATAAGTCAAGTCCCTCGAACTCAGAACGCTTCAATTCTTTTGTCACATCGGTGTAAATGTTGAGTGTGGTAGAGATGTCCTTATGACCGAGGGTATCCTGAATTACCTTGACATTTACCCCCGCTTCACACATTCTCGTTGTGAAAGTATGGCGAAGGGAGTGGCAACTGAAATGCGGAAGCAAAAGGTCTGTGTTTTCATCTTTGAGCAACTGTTCGTCGTTGCAATCTCGAATTATGCGACGGAGCGCCTTGTTTAGCGTTCCCTGATGTTGCGCCTGTCCGAAACGGTTGATAAAGATGAAATCGCTATACCCATCAATCGTGACCTGACAATGTAAGTCTAACAACTCTTGATTTTTCTTTTCTATCAGGAATGCTTCTTTCACAAAGTCGAGCATTGGAACCTGTCTGTTACTCGTCGGAGTCTTGGGGGTGTTGACGTTGAAATAGCAGCCTCTTTTACCCTCATCTGACCTGTGTTCATAGTAGACCAGAGTATGATTAACATCTATAACACCCTCGTCTAAATCTATATCACACCACCTGAGACCTGTTACTTCGCCAACTCTTAACCCTGTTCCCACCATAACCGCAAAGACCGGATACCAATGCTGAGCGGTCGGCGTGTTACGCAAATAGTCAAGAAACAACTCCTGTTCCGGTCTCGTCAACGCTCTGCGTTTCTCTGATCTGAGCGCCATCGACTTTTTCAGCTCTTTCAGAACATTGTCGGACGGATTATTTCTGATGTAGTCATCATCGACCGCCATATCCAATACCTGATGAAGTACCGTGTGAATGTTATCTATGGTAGTCGGCTTCAAACACCTGTCATCGGCAAGGTAGTTGTAGTATCGTTTGATGTCCGTTTTTTTCAAGGTAGATATTCTACGTTCACCGAGGCTTGGGCGGACAAAGGTCTCATACATATACTTGTAATTCTCAAAGGTATTGTTTTTCAGACCACGCTTCAGAACAATCCATAGTTCAAACAAATCATTGACGGTCGTAAATCGTGCCTCTGCTTTAATGCCGTCCTTTTTGTCCTTCTCTATCTGTTCCTCTTTATAGCGAAGCTCATCAAGGGTTTTGGCATAAACGGAATGTCGCTCGCCTCTTTTGTCCGTCCATCGGAAGAAGTAAGTTCCATTAGTACGCTGTCCTTCACCGGTTTTAAGTACAACCCTCGTTTTATCTTTTCTTTTCGGTCTTGCCACTTGTCATCGCCTCCTTAAATGCGTTTATGCTTTTTGCAATACTCATCTAATTTCTCTCGGATTATGAGAAGCTGAAACCCGTCAGAGAGAGCAAACGGGCAGTTCTTCTTTTTCAAGAGACTGCGAAGTTTCTTTCGCCCAATGCCGGAATACTCCGCAGCTTCGTCAACCGTCAGGCATTTTCGCTCCCATATAGGTAAATTTTGAGCCTGTCTGATTAACTTGTCCCTATATCTCATAATTTCATCGTCCACTTGACCACCTCCTAAATCGTTGTCTCTCAAATGGAGTACATTTTTTCGATGTACTCATCAAAGGTTTTTCGCTTAATCAGCCTGCGAGAACCAATCCACAACACGAAGGGACAATCCTCCGCTTCCGTTAAATCATAGAGCTTATGAATACCGATATTTGAATAAGCAGCAGCTTCATCAATGGTCAAGTTCAGCTTGTGCCAAATCGGTATATCAAATTTTGGCGCTCTTGCGTTATTTGCTCCAAGACTCATCATTAGCACCTCCTTGTTTGTTATGGTGCTATCATAGTGATTTTCGTGCGATAAGCCAATTATGCGAATTGGCTTATCGCACATTTGACTTTCCGCTTATACCGAGTACATCTTCGCTATATACTCGTCAAAGACTTTTCTCTTTATCAGTCGTCGGGAACCTATCCACAGTACGAAAGGACATTCTTCGCTACCGGTCATATCGTAAAGCTTGCGAACCCCGATACCTGAATACGCCGCAGCTTCCTCGATGGTCAGGTTCAACTTATGCCAAAGAGGGATGTCGTATTTCGGAGTTTTCATATTCTCTAAACAACGGCTCATCGCTGCACCCCTCCTTCCTCAGAGGGATTACGCCTGTCATATAGGATATAATCCCACCCGCTGCCGCCGCACTTATCGCACTTGTCTTTTTTCTTGGCAAATGGGTCAGCACGCCTGACGATATAATTCGGGTCGTGGATATAGTCGTTCAAACATTTCGGACACAAACAGCGAACATCTCCGCCCTTTTCTTTTTTGTAGAACCACAATCCCAATGTCTTTTTCAGAGCAGCATTTATCTGTCGCCACAAATGCTCATCGTCAACAGAGCCGATGTAGTCCGTCAGGTGTTCTTTATTTACCGTCTGTATCTGTTCCAAGAGAACCATAGACGGCTTTTTGAGACCGAAATCCTCGCCTAAAATGATGTGAGACGGCAGGTATCTTTTCTTTATTACCGCAGTCAGGCAAGCAACAATAATTGTCGGTGCGTTACGGTTATAATCATCAGCCTGCACTACTAATACCGGTCTGACGCCACTTTGGATAGAACCCTCTCTTGTGCCAAAATCATAGTAAAACAAGTCGCCTCGTTTAATTTCTTTTCTCTGCATATTTGAAAACCTCTCTAAAATAGTTTCTGAAAGGTTGTTCCGTATCCGGAATTGAAACAGTCCCTTCACTTATTTGGACAAAGGGGTGCGTTTTGGACACCCAAAATCAGAGGTTTTCAAAAAATTTTTTGAAATTTTTTATCGCAGCTTCTATGGATTTGCTCACTGAGCTGTGATAAGTGCCTTCCTCGGCGGCTATTTGTCTGTAACACTTTCCTTCAAGTATGAATTTCAACAGACGTTGCCTTTGGATAGGTTGAAGCATAGAAAGAGCTTTTCTTACTTTGAGAATATCGCAAGTGCGCTTTTGCTCTGCCTCCCGTTCCAAACGTGCTTTTTCCTCAAGGTCGAACTGTCCTTCAAAATCTGTAATCAGTTCTTTGTGAAAGCTCTCTGTAATGTCATCTTCATAACCGTAAACATCTAAGGTACGAGAGCTTCTCTTTTCGTATTTGTCGTCGTTCCGCTTGGCTTCGGCTATCACTTCGCCCTGCTCGACCGAGAGCAGCACACAAGGTGTGTACCGGCTGATAACATCGGGGTACTTCTCAAACAATTCCTTTTCGGACAGCTCGCTGACGACCGCCCATTTTTCCGTGCCGGTATATCCCTGATACTCATATTTGAGGTTGATGAGTTTGCACTCGGTTGAGAACAGTTCTTCCTGTTCGGTAATATTCAGTTGTTTTGCCATTTCCGTAATCTCCTTGAAATTTGAATTTTTGATGTGAGTTGAAATCAAAAATCCGGAGATTACGGATACTTCGCTATTTGGCTCTGCCAACAAAAAATGCTCATCGGTTTCCTTTCTCAGAGCCGATGAGCGAATAGAATAAAAGCCACTTGATGCGGACTGCTGCCACGAGAATATAGACCTATCCCATTGGGATAAAGTAGTCTATAAAATCAAGTGGCATTGAGGAAGTCTCGCACCAAGCGGCTCCAAAGCACTAAGCTTGCTTTTATTGATTATTCAGTTGTAGAACGCTCAGGCTACTTGCTAAGCCTGAATGAAATCGGCGGGAATGTGACTGTCTCGCCGCATTTGCTGCATTTTTCCTGCGTGTAGGAATGGTCTCCCTTATAGACGATGGAAACCGTATGCCCGCAGTACGGACAAATCCTCGCTATCTTCATCTGAACACCGCAGATGGCGCTCAGCTTGTCCTGTTCAGCCTTGACCGCACTGTATTTCTGTGGGTCTTGCTCTCGTATATTGAACTTAGCCATTTTCATCGCCTCACTTGTAAATCGAAATCATATCGAACGGATTATCGAGATACTCTTTCTTGACCAAGCCGAGCTGCTTCATACGAATAGCGAGAGCCTTCCTGGACGAGCCTAAAAAGTCTGCCAACGCCGAGAACCTCTCGTATTCCTGCGGTCGGTATATCTTGTTAAGGCAGTCAATTTTCTCTCCGAGACCAAACAGATACATACCCTTTGAAATCAGGTTAGCAGGAAGCAGCGTAGCGGAAGCAAGAGCGTTCGCCTGCCATTCCTCCCAATCTTTTATGCGCCCGCTGTTTTCACTGCTGACTTTATAGCAGCGAACAGGTGCGCCCCTGCCTTTGGCTGTGCCGTACTCATCGGGAAACAGCCTTTTGAAAATCTGATGACTTCCTTCGTGCATAAGAGTGAAATTCCTCCTGCCTTTCCGCTTGTTGTCATCTCTCAGGTCGGACTCTACCAACACCGTGCTGCCGTCCAAAAGGATATGTTCTTCCTCAAAGTCGGCGGTCATTACATCAACCATAACCTCGACAAACGATGTCATTCCCAAGAGCGAACCATCGTAGGAAAGATGAGCGTAATCTATTTTCAGACCAAGTACTCTTTCCAAGAACAGCTCCGGCTCTATTCGATAAATCTGCATATCCTGCACTTCGGGTAGTTCCATATATGCAGTGATGTACTTTTCCGCAATCGCTTCAATATCCAAGCGTGATAAGTGTTTCAATTATGCGACCTCCTTTAATCCGTTTTCGCTTCGACAAACCACTTGCCGTTTTCCTCATCGAACAGGAATGTCGGATGACCGCAAATCTGAACCGTATAGCGAATGCCCGTTCCGCCCACCTTCGTGGAAGCTGCACGGCACCGTTGTATTACACGGTCAACCTCATACCTTTCACCATTTTCAAATCTTATTAAATTCGGTCTCGCTGTGCCGTCTGTTCTGTGCGTCACCTCGACCTCAACGTAAACTTTTCTTCTTTTCGTTTCCACTTAAAACCCTCCTTACCCAACCATACCGGTCGGCATAGTGATTTCAGCTTTTTCGGGCGGCATTTTAAGGTTCTGACAAAGAACCCCGTTCCTGATACTGTCTTTCCCGAAACGCTGACGAATTGCCTCAACACATCTATCCAATTTTTCAATCTTATCCATCTTCTTGCAATCCATAAACAAGCCAATCTGTCGGGGCGTATCTTGTGGGACAAGATTGATAGCCTGTACGGTCACGGAACGGATGTGATTTTGCCACGGGTACTTTTGCTCAAAGAGTCTGTACGCCGTTTTCGCAATAATCATCGGAGATTGCGTGGGATAATCAATCTTCGTCTGCCATTGCTTTGAATAGAGCGTGTTGTCTCGGATATGCAGCGCCACTCCCTCGGCGCTTAATCCGTGGACTCGAAGCTTATGCCCGATGTCTTGGGTTAATTCGAGAATGACGGGCCACACCTGCTCGCCATTCTCTAAATCGGCAACTGTCGTGATACCGTGACCTACGCTTTTGACCGGCGAAACGAAGTCAGTCTTTGCAACGGCGGAGCAGTCCAAGCCGTTGGCGAATTGCCAAAGAGCAACCCCATTCTTGCCGAGCCATCGCTTTAACAGGTCAGGGTCGGTATTCGCTAAATCACCGATTGTCCTGATGGCATATCTATCTAAAACTTTCCTCGTTGCACGGCCTACGCCGAGCAAGTCAGAAGCAGGGAGTCCCCATATCTTATCCTTGAAAGTGTCCTTTTCAATCACCGTAACAGCGTCCGGCTTTTTCATATCCGAGCCGAGCTTGGCGAATATTTTATTGAAGGAAACACCCACGGAGATAGTCAGACCCAGTTCAAACTTAATCGTCTCACGGATTTCATTGGCGACCTTTTCAGGCGAACCGAAAATCCCGCTTGTGCCGGAAATATCCAGCCAACACTCGTCCATTCCATACGGTTCCACTTGGTCTGTATATCGTTCATAGACGCTGCGGGCAAGCTTTGAGTATTTGATGTATTCCTCAAAATGAGGCGGAACGATAACAAGGTCTTTGCACTTCTGCTTCGCCTGCCATACTGCGTCGCCGGTCTGCACATTAAAGGCTTTTGCTTTGTAGTTCTTGGCAAGGACAATGCCGTGTCTTTCTTCCACTGAGCCGCAAACAGCAACCGGATATTCTCTCAGGGCAGGGTCAAGCATACACTCGACGCTTGCGTAGAAGTTGTTCATATCGCAATGTAAAACATTTCGCAACAATTCTCTTGACCCCCTTGACAAACTTCCCAAACCGTTTTATAATGTACTCACAAACCGATTGGGTAGCTCTTATTATACACAAACCGTTTGTGAATGTCAAGTGGTTAGTGCAGAAAATTTCCCAAACAGTTTGTGACAATTCCAAAAGGGGGATAATGATATGACATTCGGAGAGAAGCTTCGCAAATACAGAACTGAGAAAAGACTCTCACAGGCTGAACTTGCAAAGCTTGCCGGATTAGGCGTCAACACAATCAGCAACTATGAAAGCGGAAAGACATATCCGCAGAATAGAGAAGTATATAAGACGCTTGCGGAGATACTCGGTGTTGACCCCGACCATCTACATAACGAGAACGATGATTTTGTTGAGGTAGCTCAACAGAAATATGGGTATCGTGGAAAGAAACAGGCTATGGAGCTTGTTGAGCAGATGGGCGGTATGTTCGCCGGCGGCGAGATGAGCGAAGAAGATATTGACGGTGTGATGAAGGCTTTGCAGGACTTATACTGGAAAGCCAAAGAGGACAACAAAAAATACACCCCCAAAAAGTATAGGAAATAAGTCCGCCTTATGGGACGAATATTTTGCTATACTTTGTATCAGGGCATAAATACGCCCTGAAAGGGGGGTAAATGAAATGATTGACTCTGTTGGAATATACAGAAAGGCAAATAGCCTCGTTCAACTGCACGGAACGAGAGATACAATTAAATTAGCGGAAGCGTCCGGTGTTGAGGTTGTTCCGGTCGATTGTTTCAATAACCTTCTCGGAATGTATGTGTACCGTTGGAAACATCGTGCAATGTTTCTCAACAATAGAATGGACGAATACCTGACGCTGATGGTAGCCGGACACGAACTCGGTCACGATATTTACCATAGAGAGCTTGCCAAAGGCGACGGTATGAAAGAGTTTGAGCTTTTCAGAATGCAAAGTTCCACGGAATACGAAGCCAATGCCTTTGCAGCACACGTTCTGATTGATACTGACGAATGCCTCGAATATGCCCGTGAAGGCTACGATGTAGTGCAGCTTGCAAAGGCGATGAACTCTGAAATCAATCTTATGCTGATAAAGCTTCAGGAATTAAGCAGACTCGGTTATCACATTCGGGTTCCGTTTGAGCCGAAAAGCGATTTCTTTAAGAATATAAAAGCGTAAAGGAAGGAACCGGTTATGCCGAAAAAGAAAAAGAACGAAATAACAATCCGTTCAAGTGCTGCTGAATATCTGACCTACGTTGCCTCTGTTGGCGGCGAGGAAAGCAGCGTTGAAATGCGATATGAAGATGAGAATATATGGCTGACGCAAAAGATGATGGCTACCTTGTATGATGTCTCAGTACCTGCTATCAATCAGCATTTGAAAAGGATTTTTGATGATGGGGAGCTTGTTGAAGGTTCAGTTATTAAGAAATACTTAATAACTGCCGCAGACGGAAAGAGCTACCTGACCAATCATTATAACTTGCAAGCTATTATCGCTGTCGGTTTCAAGGTCAACAATGAGCGTGCTGTGCAGTTCCGCAAATGGGCGGGGCAGATTGTCAAGGATTATACGATACAAGGTTGGACAATGGATGTTGAACGATTGAAAAAGGGCACTCTGTTCACTGACGAATATTTTGAGCGCCAGTTAGAGAATATCCGTGAAATTCGTCTTTCCGAGCGTAAATTCTATCAGAAGGTAACGGACTTATACGCTACGGCATTTGACTACGACAAGGACGCAAGCACCACCAAACTCTTTTTTCAAACCGTTCAAAACAAGCTGCACTATGCCACTCACAGACATACGGCTGCCGAACTCATTGCCGAAAGAGCCGACGCACAAAAAGAACATATGGGTCTCACCTCTTGGGAAAATGCGCCTGACGGAAAAATCGTTAAGAGCGATGTGTCAATAGCCAAGAACTATCTTACGGAAAGCGAACTGTCCTTTTTGGAAAGGATTGTTTCGCTCTATCTCGATTACGCTGAGTTGCAGGCAGAGCGCCATATCCCGATGAGTATGGAAGATTGGGCAAAACGCCTTGACGGATTTCTCGAATTTAACGGCACGGAGATTTTAACCGGAGCCGGTAAAATCAGCGCAGAGCAAGCCAAGCTCCACGCCGAGACGGAATTTGAAAAATACCGTATCATTCAAGACAGACTTTTTATGTCTGATTTTGACAGGTATATGTTGGAACTTGAAGAACGGGCAAAGTCCATATCCGATAACCACAAAGAAGATAAAACGGCGGAATAGCTCCCGCCGTTTTTATTAGTTGCAGACCAAAAAAATTTTTTGAATTTCTTGTAAGGTTTTGCTCTCTGCGAAGTCTTATAGATGAAAGGGGGTGGTAGAGTGACGGAGTTCGAGGAATTATACCGAACATATTTCGATGACGTGTTCCGATATATCCGCAGACTGTCCGGCAGTGAAAGCATAGCCGATGAAATCACAAGCGAAACATTCTTCAAAGCAATGCGCTCCATTAAAAGTTTCCGTGGTAACTGTGACATTAGAGTATGGCTTTGTCAAATAGCTAAGAACTGCTACTATACCTACCTCAAGAAGTCTACTCAAACGGACAGTATCGACGAAACTGAACTTTCAGAACTGCCTTCTGAGGAAGCAACCGCCGAGGAACAACTTATCAGGCAGGACGAAGCTTCAAGAATAAGAGCAGTATTGCATACTTTGCCAGAAACATATAAAGAAGTCTTTATGTGGCGTGTGTTTGCAGAACTGAGTTTCTCTCAAATCGGTCAGTTGTTCGGAAAATCCGATAATTGGGCTTGCGTAACCTACCACCGAGCCAAAAGAATGATACAAGAAAGACTGGGGGACGGAACCGATGAAAAATGAATGTAGTATTATTCGAGACCTTTTACCTCTCTATGCTGAGAATATGGTCAGCGACGACACGGCAGCTTTTGTAGCTGAACACTTGAAAAGCTGCGAAGCTTGCAGAAAAGAATACGAACAAATCAAAAAGCCAAAGCCGATACAAAAAGGCAATGACGCAGCACCTTTACAAAAACTTAGCCATAAACTAAAATTAAAACGCATTCAGACTATTGCGTTGACTGCCGTATTTGTTATCGCTCTGCTCGTTTCGGCTTTCGCCGTGTTGGGCGCTCCTATCTATCAACCGTATTCCGAAGGAATTGTTACCATCGAGGAACTCGGAGATAAAGGACTAACGCTGACATTTGATAAAAATGTAACTGACTTTCATTACGATATTCACGATGACCCTGATGACAGCAGCATTTGCATTTGCGATATTGAGGCGTGGACAACACTTTGGGACAAATGGTTTTCACAAGGAAAAGAGAACCTTTCGGCTACGGTCGTCAGCGAAGGCAAGCCGATGTACCTTTTCTATATCCCAAATGATACAAGCGAAAATGTTTGCCTTGCAAAATATGACCCTTCTGCTGAAAACCAAATCGAAATAGACGGCGAAACAAAAGGCATAACTACCCTGCCGAGACTGGTACTCGGATACTATCTTATCCTTGCGACTGGTGTATTGGGCATTATGGTAATCGTTTGGCTCCTTACAAGGAAGAAGCAAACTGTACGTTTGTGGGTAGAGCGTATCGGATTATATCCTGTTGCTTATATTGTCAGCCATTGCATAGTATCAGGTATTAACTGGACGACATATTCTATCAGCCGTGATTTTTCGCTTATTATCTTCTTGTCCATCTTACTATATAGCGGGCTGCTATTAGCACACAACATCTGGTATCTAAAGAAAGAAATCAAAACAGTCAATCGGTTATAAGCATTACAAAAAGACCGTCAGTTCTCTGCGGAGAGCCGGCGGTCTTTCTCTATACTTTTTCCTGAAAGCAATTTCTCACTTCTTTTTCCGATAAGCTCGAAACATCACGAAGGTGAGGACACCCAGTGCAATGCCAAAACAAATACCTACACCAATACCGGCGTAGCTCTCTAATACCTTGCAGAAAACCACGCTAAAAAGGATACTCATTGATATACCGACGCTTAATCCAACGCTGATAGCTGAACCTCGTTTCATTTTTTCCTCGCTTTCCTACGGCTGCTTTATATGCTTATTCAACAGTGCTCTACCTTTGCGCCATCACTTTGCCGCTATTGTTGAAGAATAAAAACCATCCTTAGATTGCTGCAACAAAACAAGCTCCCCTGTATTCAGAAAATGCTGCACCCTCTTTGCAATAAAAACATCACTGGTCAGTATATTCTGTTTACCCAATGCACTTCCGATGAGAAAAGCTACTTTGCAACTGCTTTCAGGAAACTCTCTTTTTATTAAACTGTCATAATAGTTTATATCGGCACTACAAACAATCCCATTTTCAACTACTCTAAGCATTGCGTTTTCTTGTTTTAGGACTTCCCACTGTTTAGCCAGTAAGTCTGTTTCTTCATTCGTTAGCATCGTCTCATTTTCAAGATAAGTACCGAAAAGCTGAGGCTCTACTTCACCCCATCCTCGATATTTTATACAGATATTATCCTCCCCTATAATCTGTTCGGGGAGAGAAACAATATGTATCTCCGTTCCGCTCCCATTAAGCATATGGGCTATAAACAGTAAGCCGCATTGGGCGTCCGGCGTTTGGTCTAACCATATTCTGATTTGTGCAGGCTTAGATTTCAGCACCTCCAAATCTTTGATACACGCAATCCAAAAATCCTCAAAATCCTTACTACCATCTTCACGCCCACAATATCTTGGAAAAAGAAATTGTTCACGGAGATATTTTTTTCTTGGACATTCTTCTAATGATATAGATGAAGCTATATCTCCTTCTGACAAGGCAAATGACACTCCTATAATATCCTCTTTCACTCCACCCAATGAAATAGCTGAGTTTTGAAGTTTTTCATATTTCCTTCTATACTCTTTGATTGCTTTTCGTTTAGAGAAAAATGGAAGCAATCCTTTTCGATTTGATATTACGCTGACCGCTCCCCCTATGAGGTTATCTTCACAGTGTTGTGCTAAAATCAATGCGCCCTTTACACTGTCGTTGAAACAAACTTCTAACATCCGTGAACCTCCAAATCGAGTATAATTTCCTTTATTATTTTAATCTGCTATCAATCCAGCTTTTTATTGCTGTCTCGTTTTCAGTCAGTTTACCACCATTAGGAAAGTTTACTATAAAACTCTTTTCGTCTCTATGATAAAGAAAAACTACCCTTCGTATATCCGATTTATCGGTGCCGGCAATACACAAAACAACTTCCCAATCAGCAGATAATACTTTGCGGCGAAATGCGTCGAATGATGTCGGCAATGTTCCGGCTTCTTTTGATAAGGTCAGACCTTGTGATAGCGGATAGTTGTTTGAGGCAAGGCTACACTCAGGTTTCGTAAGCATATCAAGCTGCAAATAATCAAAAATAATCTCTAATGCTTTTCTTTCAGTTGATACGTTATAATAACTTAGGTTATCCCACATTTCATCGTCTCATTTCCTTATGTTATCACAGCACACGGATTTCTTTAATTTCGACATAAGTTAAAATAACCATTAGCTGCGAAACAATAATCCCCAAAAAGTTCCGATAGCGACTACCCCTGTCAAGTATACTGAAAGAACACTGAATACAATAACCTTCACATACCACAATAGACCAGTGGCGTGTTTCCTTTTTCGCTCGACAAAGCACATTATTATTCCTGCTACCGAAAAAATCAAAGTAAAAATAAGTAATATCGCAACAAAGTGTTCCGGTAAAGCTTGTCCCAAATTCCCCAATATTGGACTTTTATACTGAATAATATATGCACAACTGATGGATATAACGCTAATTATCAATAAAATCAATGAAACCACAGACAGCACCTCTTTCTATCTTAATCAGTAATTCAACAAACGCCCGTTATCGTTCCATTCCCCGTACATAACGCCGTTTCGTGTGTTGTCTATCAATTTCTGCAATCGTGCAAGGAACAGTTTCGGTTGCTTCTTCTTTATTTGAATTGTATCTATACGCACTCGCTGATACAATTCCGGAAAGCTTTGAAAATTAGACCACACTACATCATCTGTCTGCAACGCTGCAAGAATGTCATCATCTATGACAAACCCTGCCGGCGTCATATCAGGTAAAACAGCACGACCATACTCGGTCATCATTCCAAGCTTATCCATTCTACGGCAGCGTTCTTTGTTCAGTTCAGACCAAAGGCTGCCTTTTTTTCTTGGAGCTAATTTCTGATATGTGACGCCGTCCTGCAACGTTTTTGTCGTACTGTCAATCCAACCGAAACATAAGGCTTCTTCCACTGCGTCAACATACCAAAATACATCGTCAGATGTCGGTCTGCCACGCTTCACCGCAACCCAGCATTCCTTTTCAGTCAGATGATTATGTTCAAGCCATTGGCGAAGCTCGTTACGGTTCTTTGCAGATAACACATTATCAGGCTTCATCGTCAATCTCCAAGTCGTTCATCTTATCATTAAATGTATAGAATTTCATCTGCACTTTTTCCTTAATCTCATTCTCATAAAGCCCTTCGAGGCTATTCATCATCGGATTTCGGCTCCATTATTATTCGTCTGCTTCCGTGTCCGGTATTTCTCACAACCATTTCCTGTCGCTGCCGGATACAAGAAGGACTTACTCCTCTTTTACTCCCACAAGCCGCAAGAGTTATGGGTTTTCCCGTAAAAACGCCCCAAAGCAGTAAAATATCATTTCTTGCAAGTTCTGTGCAGGCGCTATCAATCGCAAAGCAAAGTTCGTGAACATTCAGGTCTTTCCTGATTTGATAATCAGGGTAAATTCTCTGTGCGAACTCTTCAAGCTTCTCAACTGCCCTATCAAGATAAGCTGTATCCGCAATACGGTCGTACTTCCTTGTATAAGCTTGATTTCTGCCTTCAAGAGTCGAGAAAGCATTTCTTATGTCTCTTTCTTCTAATTCCATCTGCTCCCCATACCGAGTTTTCACAGAAAATCTCTTTACATATAAGGTTCTGTTTGAATATAGCCGCATATTAAACTTTTTGAGAACGGCGATGTATCGCTCCCTGAATTGCTTTTTTTCGATGGGCAATTCGTTATTGGAAAATTCCCTTGCCATATATGCCCAAAACAGCTTATACGGCTGCTCATCAAAACGAAATTGTTCCGGCAAATAGAGAAACAATTCATAGGCGTAATGCTTTCCCTGTTCTAAATACCGTTTCCTCGGCTTCTCTGAGTCAAGCCTCAAAAGGCTGCTCTCAATCGCTGTTCTGACAGATTGCTCATCATAAGAATTGGGATATTTGTTGCTCACAACCGCCTTTTCAAAGTCGATGATATTCCAGTCGGCATACTTATCGGCGCAAATAGTATCAATCAACTGATAAACATCTTTGATACAGAGCAACTGATATGTAGATAACTCTGTATAGCTCAAAGGTTTATACGATAAGCCTGCCATTATAATCACCCCGCTCCAACTTTGTTAAGCTTACTTTGCATATTTCTTGAAGTTCTCAGCCTGTTCAAGCACTTCCTTATAAACATCGTCCAAAGTGACCGGCGGATAGTCGAACTCGTCAAGGAGCAAAATCAAATCCACTTGCAAATTTGCTTTGATGTCCTCACGGGTCGCCCAATCGGTATATTTCGATTTGTCGTCAACGATTATCTTAATACGCTTAGCCAACTCAACCATTTTGTCGTCGGGATACTCAAATTCGTACTTTTTGGAAACGGCTTTTAGAATGTCATAGAACGCCTTTTCCTCGTAGTCAATCCCCATACTTTGGAAAGAATTTTTCTCTTTCTTCAATTCCTCTAACAGTTGAGCGAGTTGCTCTGCCACATCGTCGAGAACTTCATTGGCATACGCTTCATCTCTGCGGCGGTTATTGTACTCATCAACGACTTTTTTCAGTCTGTCCGCAAATTCGACGCCCATTATCTTATTTACCTTTTTGAACTCGTCAATCGCCTGGGAGAGCAGCCTTTGCAGTATCTTAATCTTTGTGTTCGGAAGCTGAATAGCGTTTATCTTATCCATATACTCGTCGCTGAATATATCGACCGCTATATGCTTGCCGCTTTCAAAGAGTTCCTCGATACCGTCAGACTGTATGGCACCCTCTAACATTTCACGCACACGGGCGTTCATCTGTGAGATGTCGGGAGCGTCACCCTTTGTCAGCTTAAAGAGGATAGAGCGCACAGCGCAATAGAAATGGATATAGTCCTTTTCTTCGTCGGAGATATTTTCGCTCGAACTGCAAAGGTTAAAAGCCTGTTTCATTCTCTTAACCGCCGCCATAAACCTTGTTTCCAGTTCATCCGAAAGCTGAACATACTCGACCGCACGATTGAGACAGGCGAGCTGCTCCATAGGCACCCCACAAAAAAAGTCTTTGCTGTTAAAATTGTGAAACATCTGACCGAGGACTTCCAACTGGTCTTTCACAATCGTAACGCACTGCTCAACGCCCTCAAATTCCTCGCTTTCAAAGTTCGTGTATTTTTTGAGGGCGGTATTCATATTCTTTTTTATGCCAATATAATCGACTATCAATCCCTTGTCCTTGCCTTCGCATACACGGTTGACACGGGAAATCGTCTGGATCAGGGTATGCTGCTGAATAGGCTTGTCTATGTAAATCGTATCCAGTTCGGGAACATCAAAGCCGGTCAGCCACATATCCACGACAATCGCAATTTTGAAATTAGACTTCGGGTTTTTGAACTGGCGGTCAAATTCCTTGCGGTCGTCCTTCGTGCCGAGCATATCAAACAGGTCTTTCTCATCATCCTTGTTGCGAGTCATTACCAGTTTGATTTTTTCCATCGGCTTTAACTCTTTTTTGTCCTTATCGTCGAGGATGACGTCATCGGAGCAGATTTTCTTTTCTGCCCATTCGGGTCTCAGCTCCGTCACTATCTTATAAAAGTCATACGCTATATAGCGGTTGGCACACACAAAGAGAGCCTTTCCCGCAACAGTCGCCCCTTCACGGACACGGGTTTCATAGTGATTGATAAAGTCCTCGGCAACCGCACGGAGAATGTCGGGGTCTCCGATGATAGCTTCCATCTTGGCGACAGCCTTTTGACTTTCCTCAATTTGATACTCGTTTGCGCCCTCCTGTTCGCATTGGGCATAATACTTCTCGATTTCTTTGACCTTATCGTTGTCAAGCATAACTCTTGCCGCACGTCCGTCATAGACAAGATTGACCGTAATGCCGTCACGTACTGCTTCGGTCATTGTATAAGCGTCAACAACGCCGCCGAACACTTCAAGCGTTCCGTCAACCGGCGTACCGGTAAACCCTACATAGGTGGCGTTGGGGAGCGAGTCGTGCAGATATTTTGCAAAGCCGTATTTTCTTTCTACACCTATTTCCGTCACTCGAACCTTTTGGTCGAGATTGATTTGGCTTCTGTGCGCTTCATCGGAAATACATATTACATTGGCTCTGTCCGTAAGAAGTTGCAGATCCTCGGTGAATTTCTGTATTGTCGTCAGGTAAACGCCGCCGCTTTCTCTGCCTTGCAGTTCTTCACGCAGCTTTTCACGAGACTCTATGCTTACAACAGTCTCGTCACCGATATACTTTTTCGAGCCGACAAAAAGCTTGGAAAGTTGATCATCAAGGTCGGTTCTGTCCGTGATAAGCAGTATAGTGGGAGAGGAAAAGAATTTGCTTTTCATCAGCTTACGGGTCAAAAAGAGCATAGTGTAGCTCTTACCGCAGCCGGTAGCACCGAAGTATGTACCGCCTTTTCCGTCGCCGGTCGGACGCATATGTGCCTTGATATTTTCAAACAGCTTGTTTGCGGCAAAGAATTGAGGATAGCGGCATACTATTTTTAAGTCGCTATCGGAGTTGTCGGGGAAATAAACGAAATCCTTGATTACATCGAGCAGACGTTCTTTACGGAACAGCCCTTTTATCATCGTGACAAGAGAATTGAGACCGTCAAACTCCTTATCATCTGAGTTTACCTTTCTCCAAGCGTAGAAGAAGTCATACGGACTGAAAAATGAGCCGTACTTATTGTTTGCCCCGTCGCTTATCACAACGAATGCGTTATATTTGAAGATTTCCGGAATATCTCTGCGGTAACGAACCGTAAGCTGCCTGTAAGCGTCCATTATCGTGGTGTTTTCTTTTACGGCGCTCTTAAACTCAAAGACTACAACAGGAATACCATTCACGAACACAATTCCATCGGGGATACGCAACTGATTGTTGATACCCTCGATTTCAAACTGATTGACCGCTTTGAAAATATTGTTTTCGGGAGTGTCGAAATCAATAAGTTCAATATAAAGGTCTTTTTGGGTTCTGTCCTCACGGTTGAAGATGAAACCATCGCAAAGCAGCTTTAACACAGCCTTATTTGCTTCGTAAATCGTGCCGGATATATTGCGAAGCATAAGGATAATGCTCTCAACCTCGCTGGGTGTGAGACCGTCCGCAGCATAGCGATTATAGAGGTACTGTTTCAAGTCATCGGTAAGCAATACCTCTGTTCTTTCTCTATGAATTTGGTCGCCGCTGACATAGGTATAACCCTCGTCTTTCAGCAGCTCCATTATGGACATTTCCAAAGCGTGTTCGTTAAAGTTTGCCATTGTAGTCACTCCTTCGGTTTGGCATTCTCGTTATCTTCCGATTGCTCGGTCAGGTATCTTTTTGGGTTTAAGTAGCGTTTGGTTCATATTTTCCTCTCAATCTGCGGTAAATGATAATTTAGCGGCTTAGTCGAGCGAGCAATACCCTTTGATAATTCATCAGGCTATGCAACTCTGTTGAATTCGCAATGATTGTATTGAGTAGCGGCTGAAAAAGATTATTAAGTTTGTTGATTTCATCAATACCAACACTCTTAATTTTAGCGTTGTGCAAATCCTCTCTCTTAATGTGTCCGAATGTAGTACCCTTGTTCTCGGCTATTCTTTGGAAATTTAAGAGATGAAAGGTTACCCACTCATATACAAACCAAAGAGGATATTCGTCAGACTGAACCTTAAACAAGTGTTGATTTAGACCTGCTGTTTGCGATGTCCAAAACGAAGCTTGTAAACTCCCAGACCACGAAAAAACCAAGTCCCCATTTTGTATAATGTGCGATTTATCTATGTGGTTAGAGCAGAACTCGGAGTTTTCGTCACAGTATCCTTGCGACAATTCTCTGATTTTAATAACTGGGATGGGAGTTTCATCTTTTTCAGGTCTGTAATTTTGCATTGCAAGACCATTGATGAAGTCAATTTTGTCGTCTATCGCTTCATCAAAATCATAGGCTTCATTCGATACCACAAAATGCTCGAACAACGCCCTCATTGCAGCTTCTAAATTATCATTTACAGCAGAAAGGCAGAGCAAAAACTTATTCCATAACTCTTGTGGGTGGCAAGAGTTAATATCGGGGAACCACCGCCCCATAGTCGTTCTCTTAACCTAATCAAAAGGAGAAACGACAATGAAACAGAAGTTAATCAATGATGTTGTTCAGGGAATGTTGCCATTCCTGAACAACGCACAAGCCGAAAGGCTGCAAGATGTGCTGCAACACGCACTTTGGCGCTATGAGGTCTGTGAAACGACAGGCGGAGAACCCGAACAGGAACAGGATTTGGTTGCCTTGTTCCTGTCCGCCAAGAGGATAGAGGGGTGTTCAGAGAAATCTCTGAAATACTACCAATCCACCATTCAGGCGATGCTTGACGAACTTGGAAAAGGAGTAAAAGAAATTGTAACGGAGGACATTCGAGGGTATCTGACGAATTATCAATGGAAGAAGCGGTCGAGCCGAGTGACGATAGACAATATCCGCCGTATCCTCTCCTCTTTCTTCTCTTGGTTGGAAGATGAGGACTATATACTAAAAAGTCCGGTCAGGAGAATACACAAAGTTAAGACGGCAAGCAATATCAAAGAGACTTACTCGGACGAAACGCTTGAACTTATGAGGGACAACTGCTCGGAGATAAGGGATTTGGCGATGATCGACCTGCTTGCTTCCACCGGTATGAGAGTTGGCGAAATGGTACTGCTGAACCGAAAGGATATAGACTTTAACGAGCGAGAATGTATCGTGTTCGGCAAGGGTGATAAGGAGCGAATGGTCTACTTTGACGCAAGAACGAAGCTGCACCTGCAAGCCTATCTCGACTCACGAGCCGACGAAAACCCAGCCCTGTTCGTGTCGCTGAAAGCGCCGCACAACAGAATGACGATAGGCGGTATCGAGACCCGCCTGCGAGAAATGGGGAAACGCTTGGGAGTGCCGAAAGTACACCCGCACAAATTCAGACGAACTCTCGCTACAATGGCGATTGATAAGGGAATGCCCATTGAGCAGCTTCAACAGCTCTTGGGGCATAAAAGAATAGATACGACTTTGCAGTATGCAATGGTCAAACAGAGTAATGTGAAGCTTGCTCATAGGAAATACATCGGTTGAGGTGAAAGAAATGAAAGAAGGCTACAAAGCACTTGGCGAATTTATCCGTCAGATAGATATTCGTAACACTGAGGGCAAAGAGGACAACCTGTTGGGCGTGTCTGTTCAGAAACAGTTTATCCCTTCTATTGCTAATACGGTTGGAACGGATTTCACAAAATATAAAGTCGTCAAAAAGGGTCAATTCACATATATTCCCGACACTTCACGCAGGGGCGATAAAATAGCCATTGCATTGCTTCAAGACTACGAGGAAGGTTTGGTAAGCAATGTCTATACCGTGTTTGAAGTTATAGATGAAGAAAAACTCTTGCCGGAATATCTTATGCTTTGGTTTAGCCGTCCTGAGTTTGATAGATATGCTCGCTTCAAATCGCACGGAAGCGTTCGTGAGATTATGGATTGGGACGAAATGTGCAAGGTCGAATTGCCCGTGCCGTCCATCGAGAAACAAAGAAGCATCGTAAAGGCTTACAAAGCCATAACAGATAGAATTGAGTTGAAAAGGAGGATAAATGATAATTTAGCGGCTTAGTAAAGTCAAAAAATTAGATTGCAACGCAGCCAAAGACTTGATTTCAGCTTTGTTTTCCCTGATAGAATCAAATATTGGAACCACTTTTTCCATAAAGCTATCCAAAGAGGTTTTGTCAGGAATGAGGATTTGTCGCTTCTTAAAGTCAGGTACAGTAATCTGTTGTTGAGAAGTACCTGTGCTATGCAAATCAATTGATGATAAAGCGAAGTATAAGTATTTGGCAGTCACAAACTGCGTATCGGGAACAACAGCAATAAGCCTAACAATTGGAACATATGGTTCTTCCCTTAAAAAAACATAACCAACAGTTCCTCGTGCAGAGACAGTAACGCTTTCATCAGAGATTTTAGCTTTATCTGTGAACCCGTAAAGTCCTTCTTGTTCAATTCCGTTTGAAAAGATAGGTACATTGCAGGTTTCGGACTGAATATCGCTGTATGCAGAAGGCTTGTCCCCGCCTGCACTCAATTCCGAAATGCTTTCAAGAGGAACTATACGCCATCCTTCGGGTAGAGCTGTATTGTCAACATCTGTAACAAACATTTTTTTGTAGACTGCTTGCGCTGTCGCTTCTAAATTATCATTTACCGCAGATTGAGAGGAAAATATGAACCAAACGCTACTTAA
>ERZ779746.290-NODE-290-length-29512-cov-2.580100_pt1 | contig 29512 bp, 24 predicted proteins | sample MGYA00511888_ERZ779746 | MGnify/ENA primary metagenome ERZ779746 (study PRJEB29588, sample SAMEA1964695) | human gut metagenome | biome: human gut; feature: human-associated habitat; material: faeces | place: Denmark | collected 2008/2010 ... | reverse complement strand
GAATAATATTTTGATGATTAACGGAATAATATCATAAATACAAAATATTGCAATTATATTTATCAGAACAAAATGTTGTCTATTATAAGAACCAAGATAATGGTGAAATATTAGAATTTATGAAAAAATATTGTTAAAAAATTTTGATAGAGTACAAATACACTTAAGAAGGTGATAAAAGCACCCTATCCCATATTATTTTATGACAATCTAATAGAAATCACCATCAATAAAACTAGCGACATTTATGTTATTTATTTTGCTATATCAAGAAATACTCTTCAAAAATAAGAGTGTTAAAATGTGCTAATAATTTATACGATTACAAGTATAGTGCTAACCTTGCTGCTAAGCTATATACACTTACATTATTGCAATTTGAACTTATATTTATCTAAAAATAAAAAAAACTACGAGAAAATGTTCTACCATTTCTTCATAGTCTATTTTCACAAATGGAGTCCCAGACCGGATTTGAACCGGTGGCCTTAGCCTTCGGAGGGCTACAATCTAATCCACTGATCTACTGGGACATATAGATTTATTTTATAATATAATTTAGAAAAATACATTATTTATTTGTCAGCAAATCTTCGAAAGGTTCATCATAATCAATTTTCAATTCAATATTTGGATACTTAATTTTTATTTCTTTTTCCAAAGCATCTTTTAATTTGTCTTTATTAGAAAAATAATAAGTTGTCATTTTTACATCAAAACTAAGTCTTTTCTTTTCATCGTGAGTTGTAACTCGAAAATCATGTATTGATAAATCTGGATCTATACTATTTAAAATCTTTAAAATTTCTTCTTTGTATTCTTTAGTTTCTTCATCATTAACTAATACTGGATCCATATGAATAATAGTTCTAATGCCTAATTCTTTATCGCAGCGTTTTTCAATATCATCAATTATCTCATGTATATCCATAATATTTTGTCTAGAATCAACTTCAACGTGGATAGAAGCATAAATTTTATGTGCTCCATAACAATGCATTTCCAAATCATGCATGCCTAAAACAGATGGATATTGTTTAATGATAGCGATAAATTTATCAATTATATCTTTATCAGGTTTTTCTCCTATTAAGACTTTGCTTGTTTGGTAACCAATAGAAACACCAGATTTTATGACAACTAATGAAATTACAGCACCAACAAAAGCATCAATATTTATATTTGTAAAATAAGCAATTAAAACACTTATTATTACTCCAAAAGTAGATAGCGTATCATTGAAAGAATCTGCAAAAAGTCCTTTAAATGTAATTATATTTGTAGCTTTATAAAAGCCTTTATATACGAATGCTTGAAGAACTTTGATTAAAATCGCAACTGATAATAAAGGTATTAATAAAAGTAAGTCTCTATTATCAGGTATATCATAATTAAAATTACCTATATGTCCTATAATACTATGAATAGATTCAACTAACGCAATAACACCAAAAACAATGATAACCAATGCAATGATCAATGAAGAAATATATTGAACTCTTTCATGACCAAAAGGATGATCTTTATCTCCTGGTTTTTTTGAAATTTTAAAGCCGATTATCGCCACTGTCGAATTACCAAAATCTGCTAAATTATTCAAAGCATCTGAAATTATCGACATAGATGAAAAGATAAATCCAACAACCAATTTCAAAATAACTAAAATAGCGTTAGTAACTATACCAAAAAAAGAACCGACAATACCATAATTATCACAGACATTTGGATCATTAACATTTTTGTAATTTTTGATAAAGAACTTAGCTAATAATTTCGCCATATTTTTGTCATACCTCTTTTTGTATGTTTATATATTTTAATACAAATAATAAATCAAATAAATAAAATTTTATTCTACTTTATAGTATACTTTTTTCGGAGGAAATTATGGACTTAAAGGAAATAATGAATTATAAAACCTACGTTGTTCTAGGTAGTACTGACAACGAAGAAAAATATGCCTATAAAATTAAAAAAACTTTATTAGAAAATGATTGCTTGGCTGTTGGAGTTCCAAAAGATTATCAATCTATTGATGAAGTTCCCTTTGAAATTGATGTTTTAGATTTTTGCATCAATCCAAAATTTGGTTTAGAACTTTTAAAAAATTCAACTAAAAATATTAAAGCGGCCGTCTTTCAACCTGGAGCTGAAAATCAAGATATAGAAAATATCTTAAAAGAAAAAAATATACCATTTATCAAAGGATGCCTATTAGTAGGATGTTCTCTTTACGGAAAAAAATAATATGAAAATTGTAATTGCTGGCGACAATCATGGCGAAAAAGATTCATTAAAAAAAATAGTAAATAAAGAACCTAATACTGACTTATTTTTACATACAGGAGATTCATTGCTTCTTGATTATGAATTAACACCTTTTGTTTCCGTTAAAGGAAATTGTGATTATTTGCAAGATTATCCTGAAAGTAGAACAATAAAAACTCCAATTGGAAAATTATTAATTACTCATGGTCATTTACTTTATAAATATAATTTAAGATATCTTAAAGAAAATGAGATTAAAATATTTGTTACAGGACACACCCATATTCATAAAGCATATTATGTTGCTAATATTTTATTTATCAATCCTGGATCCATTGATTTTCCCCGCGATGGAATAGATGGAACATATGCTGTTTTAAACATTTCTGAAACCGATATTCAGTATAAATTTAAAACTCTATTTGATGATAATGTCGATCTTTTATAAATTGACATATGTTTTTTTAAAAAGTATAATTTAAATGTTGACTTGTTAAAGGGCGTATGGTGAAATAGGTAGACACGATGGACTTAGAATCCATTGACGCGAGTCATGCAAGTTCGATTCTTGTTACGCCCACCATTAGAGTTAAGTATAGCTGATACGAAAGTATTGGCTATTTTTTCTTTATATAGGGGTAAAACTGCAATATTTATAGATATTAGACCTGTTTTTGATGCCTTAGGTATAAAAATAGTAGTAGCTATAGGTATAGGGAAAATAATATATATAATTAAATCGTTAAATTATTATTAATCGTTAAACTACTACTTACTATATATATGGATACTTATAGGAGAAAAAATATCTATTTTTATATATACCCCCACGTGACACGTGACTGGCGTGACAAATCGATTACTTAGGAATAGCATCGAATATGTTTTTGTGTTAAACTATTAATAGTTTAATCCAAATGTTATAGTTTGTTTAATGGGGTGTTAATGTGAGTCAGCAGCATTTAAGATTTGGAATAATTACAAGTGAGAATGATTTTTGCTCTTTTGTAAAACAGTTTTCTTCGTTGGGTATAATAAAATCAACATATAATCTTTCGAAAGAAGTATATTTTAGCGGCTGCTCAATCGAGTCGCTTCAACGTCATGTAACAGAAAAAGATGCTCGAAATGGACAAGTATTGGAGCAAGATGTTTTAATACAACCTTGGCAGTTTGCTGATCTTATTTATAAAAGTGTAGTTTATAGTAATGATTACAAAGGTGTAATTGATCTGAAAGATAATATGTTTTTACTTGCATTAGTCGAAACTAATGAATATATTTCATTTGTCACTAGCAATTTAATTAAAGAATTACATTCTGGATTTGATATTTCTTTGTTTATGTATGGCTTTGGAGGAGAACAATTTAAATATGAAACACAATTTATTTTCTTCCAAAATTTAATTAGAGAATTATATATAATTTTTACGATATCGAAAAAGTATAAATCTCTTATTAATCCTGAAGAGATTGTAAAACAAGAAATTGGTGTCGAATGGAAGGATTTAGTTTTAGTATTACTCGGTATTTTTATTGATTCTTTATTTCATCAAGATATTAATGAGGCAGTTAGATATTTGGCATTTGACCCTGGGAAAAATAAGGAAGAAATATTTAAAAAAGTTACTGATTATTATTCTGCTGACTATGATGCTATAAGAAAAAGCAATCTTGGAAGACAAATATTTTATGTTAAGCCTTATATAAAAACACAAAGAAATGGACTATTGAGTGCGAGTGTATATTTTAATCAATTTATAGTAGAACATTCAGTATTTTGGATTATTAGAAACTATTATTTAAATAAACCAAAAAATGAGCGTCAGACATTTACTGATGAATTTGGGCGCCTTTTTGAACACTATTTAGAAGAATTGTTTATTTCTTACAAAGTGAACTATGAAAAAGTTCCTGAAGAAAAAGAAAAAAGAGCTGATTGGCGTCTAAAAATCGGAAATTATGATATTTTAATAGAGCAAAAATCTGCTGTAATTCCTATCAATATAAAACAGCAATTGACCGATTTTAAGGCATATAAAAAAGAAGTACATAAAACAATTCATAAAGCATTAACACAATTGGAAACAACTGAAAAAGATTTAAATATCGATAAACCAATAAAAATTATACTTTGTTATGATAATTATATTGATGCAAATATTTTGCCACATGTTTTTGAAGAAGATTGTCCAGTGGTTAATGATGGAAGATATTTTGTTGCAAATATTATGGAAATTGAAATGTTTACTGAACTCGCATCTACAAATTTTAGTTTATTTGAAAGTGTTGTTAAAGATATGCTAAGGAGAAATACTAAGGATAATGGAGAAGGGCTATCTTTATTAAAGATAATGAGAGATAATGGATATAACAAAGATTCTTATTGGACTTCACCTATATTTGATGAATATAAAAATCTTTTAAAAGATATAAAAGATAGACATAAATTATTTGAAGATAAATAAAAAACTCTAGCCATTAAAACTATAGTTCAATATTTATTACTGAGCCATCTTTGAAATTGAATTCGAGGTGGCTATCTTTATATACTTTTATGTTGATGATTGTTAAATTGAAGAGTTTATCGTTAAATTCTAAATTCAGTGTATCGGTAGCCTTAATTTCATTGATGAATGCTTGAAGCTTAATCAATTGTCTATTCCTATCAACTTGTTCAGCCATAAGCTTATTGTATTTATCCTGAGCTTCAGTAAATCTTTTAACCAGATCTACATATTCTTCCATGTAAGTTTCATATTTCATTTGTTTCTTTTCTTTGTTGAAGATGTGTTGGTCACATAAACCACTAACTACTAGCATTTCATTCTTGGCTTGTTCTATAGGCTTGGATAGATTAACATCTAGTAGTTTTTCTTTTACTAGAAGAAGATTTGAAATAAGAAGGTCCTTATCTTTAAGAAGAATGTTTAATGCTTTTAAATAGGCATTTTTAATGGTTTCTTCATCAAGAGTAGGAGTAGTGCATTTCGTTCCATTAAACTTATTATTACATTGCCATACGACATGTCTATAGATATCATTTGAATGCCATACCTTGGGTCCATATATAGAACCACAATCTGCACATATGACTCGACCGCATAATACGTTCTTTCCATGACTTCTAACTTGATTATTAAGTTCAAGTTCAGCTTGTACTAATTCCCATTCATCAGGATTAATTATTGCTGGATGAGAATCTTCAACATAGTACTGCGCTACTTCGCCATTATTCTTTTTAAGTTTCTTTGTTAAGAAGTCTACAGTGTATTTCTTTTGAAGAAGGGCAGAACCTTTATATTTTTCATTTCTTAATATTGAATCAACAACATTATATTGCCATTTAGTTTTACCGCTTGGAGTTGGTACACCTTCTTTAGTTAATGTACTAGCGATTGTCGATTGGCTTTTGCCTTCAATAAACATTCTATAAATCCTTCTTACGATTTTAGCACCTTCAGGTTCTATTTCAGGAAGGCCATTCTCACCTTTCTTATATCCTAAGAAGCATTTATAAGGTAGGGCCACTTTACCATCCTGGAATGCTTTTCTTTTACCCCAAGTAACATTTTCTGATATTGACCTAGATTCCTCTTGAGCAATACTAGACATAATAGTAAGAAGTAGCTCACCACCAGTTCCAAAGGTATAAATGTTTTCTTTTTCAAAAAAGACTTCAACTCCTTTATCTTTTAACTTTCTGATGTTCACTAAAGCATCAACTGTGTTTCTTGCAAAACGTGATATGGATTTAGTTACAATTAAATCAATTTTACCTTTTAGGGCATCATCAATCATTTGTTTAAATCCATCACGCCTTTTAGTAGATGTACCACTAATGCCTTCATCGGTATATACATTCACAAATTCCCATTCATCATTGGCTTTGATGTATTTAGTGTAATAATCAATTTGAGCTTCATATGAAGTAAATTGTTCATCTTGGTCAGTTGATACTCTAGCATAAGCAGCTACACGTCTTTTATGTGGCATGTTCATTGCTATATGAGTATGTGGATTAATTGTAGGTTTAATTACTGTTACCTTTGCCATTGTTATCCCTCCTTAGTTTATGTTGTTCTAGTGTTTTTTGTCTTGCTAATGCTTTCTTTTCTGGAGTCCAAGATAGACTTCTGGATTTGTTTTCCCATTTGATATCTTTTGAAGTTCCATCTTTGAAAATATAAGTAAGGATATTGTCATTTTTAACAATTATCTTTTCTATTTTCTTTTTGAATAACTTTTCATCAAAAGAAGTAGTATCTAGTATCTTATTTGTCACTTCAAATAAGATTTCTTCAGGAACTTGTTTAGAATTGCATGCCTTAATTCCTTTATCATTATTAGTTCTACAAAGCCAAATGTGTTTATATGGAGTGGTTTTCCTTGAATAGTGTTTGCCACAACATCCACATTCCAGCATTCCACTAAAAGGAAGTATTAGAGGCTTCGTAACTTTCCAATTGATGCTTTCTTTTTTAGATTTAAGCATCCCTTGAACTTTATTAAAATCTTCTTTAGAAATAATCCCTTCATGGGAATCTTCAACATAATATTTAGTAAGTTCCCCATTATTAATAAGCGTTCTTTTAGAAATAAAATCTTTGCAGTAAGTTTTTTGAAGTATCTTATCGCCAGTATAGTACTCGTTCGATAACATTCCTCTAATTGTAGATTTAGAGAAGTAGATGTTGTTTCTGGTTTTTATTCCTTCAGCTTCAAGTATTTTAGTAATTGCTTGAACACCATTACCTTCTAGGTATAAATCAAATATCTTTTTAACAACCTTAGCTTCTTCAGGAATAATTTCATATTGGTTGTTTTTATATTTATAGCCATATAGATGAGTACCCCAAGATAAGCCTTCTTCAAAATTCTTTTTAACTCTCCATTTCATATTTTCAGAAACTGATCTAGATTCTTCTTGAGCATATGAAGCAAGAATTGTAAGAAGAAGTTCACCATCTTTTGATATAGTGTGAATATTTTGTTCTTCAAAATAAACATCAATATTGTTTTCTTTAAGTTTTCTAACAGTCTCAAGAAGGGTAACTGTATTTCTAGCAAATCTGGTAATTGATTTAGTAATAATTAAATCTATATTGCCAGACATGGCATCATCAATCATTCTTTGAAATGAATCTCTAGATTCTGTTGTACCTGTGATACCTTCATCTACATAAATATCTACTAGTTTCCATTTTGGATTGTCTTCAATTAAATGTTTATAATAATCAATTTGAGCCATTAATGAATGGTGCATTGTTTCTTTATCAACTGATACACGAGCATATGCTGCAACATTGATTAATTTAGTTTCATTATGATTAATAAATATAACTTGGTTAATTATCCTTTCCATCGGTTCCTCCTATAATTTTGATTTCATCAATAGTGCCATTATCAAATAGTTTTATTGTGTATTTGATGGCTTCCTCCTCAGTCCAACCGAGGGAATTAATATAGTAGTTGATTAAGTAATTAATCCCCTCAGTGCTGGTCTTATGTTGTTCACATAACTTAAGTAATTTTTCTTTTAAATTATTCATGATAAACCTCCTTTAGGTCATACATATATATCACTCTAAAGGGGATTTATATCAAGTTAATTTGATACGAAAATAGAGTTGCTATTTAAGCCATGATTTGATGCAACAATAGAAGATGCATCCATATAATCTTTATCGGTTAGAACACCATTTTCATGGAGCATTTCTAGAATTGAAACACTTAAGTTATAAACAATAAGATTATTAGATTTGTATTTTTCTAAGAGATTTCTTGTAACATTCCCTTGAGCAGAATTTGCGACGTTTGTTTCCATAACTTAAAAACTCCTTTCCACAGTGTTCACATACTAATTTGTAGTATGCTTGTTTGTTAACTTGATCTAAATGAGAATTCCAATATTTATTCCTGCATTTATCACAACAAAACTTTTTATTTTTCTTTCCTTTAGTGGTAGTAAGTGTCTTACCACAATTCAAACATTTAATTGATTTAGGCATCATATTTTTATGTCTTTTGAAATAAGATTTGATTGTTTCAAGCTTAATACCAGTAATCTTTAATATTTCTGTAGGCATAATACCTTGAGCTCTTAATTTTCTTATTTCAATACGTTCTTTATCATTCATAACCTTAAAATTCCTCCTTTTTATTGCGTTATTTCGCGATTTATTAGTTTGTTGGTTAATTTATTGCTACAGCTAAAACAAGTGGTTTAACGGCGTTTGTTGGGTCTTTGATTATTGGGATTTAGTATTTTAATGGATAGGGGGATATACCCCCTTTGAATTCGCATTTTTTTGCGTGAAACCCCACCCCGGTGTCCAAATGAATAGCTGTAGAGATTTAGATCCCCCTACCCCTAGAAATTAAATTTAGAGATGAGAGAAGTGTTACAATAATTAAATTTATTCTTGTGTGACACGTGACAAGCGTGACAAAATTGGTAAATCATCTAAGAATTCATCACAACCATATTCAAGATAGAAACCATACTTAATTAGTTCTTCATCTATGACAGTAGTAAGTTTGGATTCAATGCAATTAACTAAACGTTTTAGACCTTCAATAATTGCATTCATCTTATTTTCTGGTACTGCCATAACATGAATTAGTTCTAGTGAATCATCTTTACTAAGTGCCATCTCAAACGACATTTTATTATTTGGCTCATTGTAAAAATCAATATTAATTTTAAAATGACCATTAATCTTAATTGAGAAATCGTAGTTTAATTGAAGATTATCATATCTTTTTTCTAATTCGTAGAAAGCATCAATTTTATCCATTAGCGTTTTCCTCCTTTAAAATTAATTAGTTGATTTAATCCTCCAACTTCATAATTGATATTGGTAGGACCAAGACCAAATGCAGCGATTGAATTTCCTTCAAAATCATTATCAGTTAATTTCATTGTAAATTTTTCAATGATGTGAATAGCTTTAACCACATCTTCATGTGGGATATTAGAAATTTCTAGAATCACAGATTTCTTATTAATCCACACCCACATTTTTGCTTTTTTTAATGTTCTTAAAGTGTTGATTCCGTCAATTTCAATATCATATTTTTCATTAATTAAGTACCAAAGGTCAGTAGAATGGTCCTTTGTATTAAGTTTATGTTTGTCCAATTGATTCATAATTGAACGTTGTATAGGTTTAATCTTTTTGCTCATTTTATTTTTCCTCCTTGTTATTTTGATTAAAGATTATTGGATTAGATAAATATGATTCAGTTTTCTTGTTAGTTTGTTTAACTTGAATGTATCCATATTCAACTAATCGATTAAGAACTGGTGTTAGAGATTCAACAGTTTTAAAGGTTCTACTTGCTCGAAGAATATCCCTTTTGCTGAATTCATAAAAACCATTCTTTTTAATATTTGTTAGCACATATTCAGCTTGTTTATTGATTGGATCAATTCCCATAAGTGAATAAGATGCTTTTGCGTGTTCAATGTAATATCTACCGATTAAGATAGCGTTAGCCATATCATCTTTAGATACAACTAAGGGTGGTGTTATATCAAAGAAAGGATTAAATTGATCTTTATTGAATCTTGCTAGTAGGGCAGATATACGAAGTACATTGCCTGCAAGCTTTCCTCTCCAAGTCTTAATCTCAGTGTTTTCGCCCATGATTTTTTCGTTTTCATCATGAAATGCTTCAAATAAAGAACTTGCCTCACTACTTAATCTAACGATTTGATTATCAATAAGGTTTTCTTCCTCGTTTAATACATCTTTGATTTTCATATCGTAGAGCCTAGAAACATCTGGTGGAATAGGAGAAGTATGAAACTTTCTTTTTCCAATTAAGGATTCAGGTAGTGCATATAAGAATCTCGTTGTTAAGCCTTTACCTTCAAAAGTTGAATTACTTATAAGTTGAGACAATACTGAAGGTTGCACTGAAAGAAGTATGGTTAGTGCAGGCTTTTGAATTAGTTCTGATGGACGCCCGATTCTATCGACTCTAATAGTGTCTCCAGAATATCCTTTTAAGAAAACATCGATATTTACACTCTTGTTATACATTCCAGCAAGAACATCAAAGATACCACCTTCAGTTGATATAATTGCAGTCTTACCACCTGAATCAGATAGAATGGATGTTAGTTTTTCAGTTGTAATATCATCAACATATAATTTCTTAGGCTTTTCCTCTTTAAAGTTAGCTACCTTTTCGGCTATTTCAGTTAGATCAGTTTCAGTTGCTTTACCTTTAGCATATTGAGTTTCAATAGTTTTCTTTTTACTTTCTAAAGCTGATTTACGCATACGAGAAGCTTCAAATCTTCCTGCATTTGTACTGTTGTAATTAAGCTCATACTCGTTAACTGGCCTTGTCATAAAGCTAATAATTGCTGATTTTCTTTCACTGGGCTCAGCAATAATTAATGTATAAAGATTAACTGGTTCATTCCAGTCTGCTTTACCATCAATACGATATCTACCTTGCATACATAAAGACATAATAGCTAAAGAAGCAGTAGCAGCCATATCAACTGGTGTTTGTGTAGTCTCTGCTACAGCTACTACATAATCTTTAATGATTTTAGGTAATGCATCTACAGGAAATGTAGGTAGCGTAGGCTTTTCAAAAGGAATAGGTGTATCCCATTTGATTTCAGCTGGATTATTATATTCTTCAGGCTTAGTATAGTTTGGATTAGTTACAACCTTATTCTTATAGAACTTAGCTGCGCTTTTCCAAATTAGATTTAATTCATCCTTTTCAAGTGGTGGATTGCATTTAGAAGATGCCTCTCTATATTTGGACTTAGATTCATCACTAATTCCATACTTCACTAATAAAGAACAAGCAATCCTATGCATCGTAGCATTTCTTGAGCCTTCTGGTATAACTTCACCAAGTTCGCTAAACGCTTTTTCACTTATTACATCATCTAAAAACTTATTTAATGTAATAGTGCCTTCATGATATTCAACTAGAGGCTCAGTTGTGCCTGCTAGGAATCTTGCTGAATCTTTGGCATTAGGATCAATTAAAGGACAATAGTCATATAATCTTTCCTTTATTGCTTTATATTCATCAGCATTATTTATTTCATCAATTAAGAAGATGACATGAAATCTAGGACGAGGCCCATATTCAGTTTTACCTTTTCCTACTTTAGGTTTCATATGTGATTTAGAATAATGAACTAAATAAGGAACTCCACTAAACATTTCTTCAATAGAAGCAGATGTAACCCAGTCATCTGGATTATTAGAATGATCATTATCAAAATCTACACCAACACAGTTAGAAGAAATGAAGTTATCGATTGACCTATAATTATCCTTATATTTAGCACACACGTAATCATGTGATACAGCCTTCTTTAATGATTCAACATCAGCAACATCAATCTCATTGGGATAAAGACAGTTATTATATTGTTGGATACAGTTAGAATAATAGATTTTAAATGGTATATTCATTACTTCACACCTTCTTTATTAGAACTATTTTCTTTTAACCATCTCTTGAACTCCTCAATAGGAATGATGATTCTTGTCCCAATTCTTATTGAAGGGAATCCAGGAGTCTTAGTTAGTTCATATGCTTTAGGAACTGAGATACCAAGTTGGCTTGCTAGTTCTTGAACACTAATAGTTTGTTTTTCCATTTTGTTTTCCTCCATAATTTAGATTTGAATCCAAGAGACTTAAGGACTTAACCAATTTAGAATCAAAATAATTTCTAATCGTTAAACAAGCAATTGGGTGAAACCTGATTAAACGGCTATCAATTAAATGAAACTAAAATCCGTTAAATCTCTTGTTTTCGATTGCATTTTAGCATATAATATAACCAAACAAAATCCGTTCTAACGGTTAGTCGATTGGTTATAAATGGAGGTGTTACTTTTGGCAAGAGATGGTAAGTACATGGACAATAAATGGAAAGTCAAATTTCCTAAGATTTATAAAGAAAAACTCCAAATGGCAGACATTGGAGGAATTGGTAATATTACATATAAAAAAGTTGTTTATTCTAACTATGAATATGCCTTAACTGATGAAGGTGCAATTATTCGTCCTACTGTTAGTGAACCAGTAATTAATCCACAAGAAGACTATGATTTAACAGGAGAAGCATTACTAGTTGAATTATGCAATCTTGCAAGAGATATTAATAAATATGATGTAGATAGCACACTTCCAGCTGAAAATAAAAAAAGCATCAGAGATGCTCAACGAAAAGGATGTGTTGATTCAATAATTGATTGGTGCAAAAACAATATGCATCCATATGATATTGAAGATTTATTTGAAAAATATCATGTTGAAAAGAAAGAAGAAAAACCAGCTATCTATAATGATGGTTATGATGGAACTTTCAAGTTATCTGACTTCATGAAAGAACTAAGCTATGTATATGCTGTATTTACTGCTTATTATGCTTTTATAGATGCGATTAATGGTAATCCAGCAACAGCTTATAATCTATATGAAGAAGGAATATACTTTGATACTTTAGATTTATTTGAGAAGTATAAAACCACAACCACCTATGATAAATATGAAGAAGATCCATCGTGGGATATAGTTAAAGCGATGCAAGAAGCTAATAAGCATGACCATACAAGACAAAATTCAATCGATGAATTTAGAAAAGCAATTATAAAAGATAAAGATGAAATATTGACTTTTTTATCATCTATGATTCCAGATTTAAAAATGTGCTTGATTTATAAAAATTCAAAAGCTGTTTTTACAGCAAACATTAATTCAGTATTTGATATTTGTTGGTATACGTTATCTAGATTTATAGCAACTAATTCAGGTTCATTAGATTTAGATCTAAGCATTGATACTGAAGATTTTAGGTCAACACATATTGGCGTTTGTAGAAGCTGCGGAAGATACATGGAAATGAAATCTAATAGACAACTATACTGTAAAAGAGATGATTGTCAAAGAGATAGAAACAGAAGAAAACAAAAAGATTTTCAACAAAGAAAAAGAGAAAACGCCAATTAATAATGGCGAAAATATACTTCATAAGGAGCGATGTAATAGTTGCTCTTTTTTATATAAATAAAAGGATTTGAGAAAAAATGAAAAACAACATGGAAATATTTGCCATATAATAGAGATTTTTATAAAAAAGTGTTATAATGTTTTATAGAATGTTAGCGATTTAAGAGAGGTAAATAATATGGCTAAAATTGACTATGCCGATGGCATTTTAAAATTAAGGGCTAAACTTAATCTTTCTCAAGAGGAACTTGCTAAATTATTAGGAGTTTCTTTTATGTCTGTTAACAGATGGGAAAACAATAAGTACGCTCCTACAAAACTTGTAAAGGTTAAGCTTTTACAGTTATTTGAAGAAAATAATATTGAAGTGAAAGAGGTAAATGAATAATGGCTATAGATAAATTACAAAAACAAACAAATATTAATACACAAGAGAAAGCAAATCTTATTTGGGAAATTGCTACTCATTTGTATGGCGAATATAAACCACATGAATATGGTAAAGTCATTTTACCTATGACTGTTATTAAAAGGTTTGATGATGCTTTAAAAGATACTAAAAAAGCAGTTGTAGAGAAAAATAACGAACTTAATAATTCAAAATGATAAAACTAGACATGCTATTCTAAAGAATGTTGCGAAGCATGATTTTTATAATACTTCAAAATTTGATTTTGCCGGATTAATTGCTGATGCAGATAACATCAAAGAAAACTTCACATCTTATCTTCAAGCTTTCAGTGATAATGTTAAAGATATTATTCAACGTTTTGATTTCTTTAAAGAAATAGATAAGATGAGTGAGAATGATCTTTTATATACAATTATTAATGAGTTTAATGCAAAGAAAGCAGATTTCTCACCAAGTGTAGTAACTGCTCAAGATATGGGCTATATCTTTGAAGAGTTAATTAGAAAATTCTCAGAGTCATACGATGAACAAGCCGGAGCTCACTTTACTGCAAGAGATATTATTTATTTAATGACTGAATTACTTGTTGTAAATGATAAAGATGAATTGAAGAAAAATGGTGGTTCTAAGACTGCGTATGATATGACAATGGGTACGTCTCAGATGCTTACATGTCTTGATGAAAGATTACAAGATATTAATGAATCAATTAATCTAACTTGTTTTGGTCAGGAGTTTAACCCTGAAACATATGCTATTGCAAAAGCGGATACTTTAATTCGTGGTGGCGATGCTGATAATATGAAGTTCGGTGATACTCTATCTAATGACCAATTTGAAGGTTATACATTTGACTATATTATTTCTAATCCACCTTTTGGTATTGACTGGAAGAAAGAAAAAGATTCAGTTGAAAAGGAAGCTAAACTTGGTGAATCTGGTAGGTTTGAAGCTGGTTTACCAGGAATCGGCGATGGACAAATGTTATTCTTACAAAATGGATTAAAAAAATTAAAACCTACTGGAAGAATGGCGATTATTCAAAACGGTTCTTCATTATTCAATGGTGATGCAGGTTCTGGTCCTTCTAATATTAGAAAATTTATTATAGAGAATGATAGGTTAGAAGCTATTATTCAACTTCCAAACGATTTATTCTACAATACTGGAATTGCAACATATATTTGGGTTATTACTGGTAAAGAAGGAAAAGAGAATAGAAGACTTGGTAAAGTTCAATTGATAGATGCTTCTAAGTGTTATGTTAAGAGAAGAAAAAATATCGGTAATAAGAGAGTAGATTTATCAGATGAAGCAATTAGTTTAATCGTACAAGCTTATAATTCATTTGATAATAAAGAGTTTGAAGAAAATGGATTATTTGTTGAATCTAAGGTTTTTGATAATGCTTATTTTGGGTATACAAAAGTTACTGTTGAAACTGCTGAAACTGACGATAAAGGCAATGAAGTATTAAAGAAGGGTAAGAAACAGGCAATTAAAGGCAAGACAGATAGTGAAATCATTCCTTTAACTGAAGATGTAGAACAATATTTTGATAATAATGTTTTACCTTTCAACGAACACGCCTTTATGGATAGAACAAAAGATAAGATTGGTTATGAAATACCATTTACAAGAATCTTCTATAAATTTGTTGAGCCTAGAAAGAGCGATGATATTTTTGCTGAATTTAAAGAGCTTTCTAACCAAGAACAAGAATTAATGAAGAAGATATTGGGGGAATAAACCATGAAGTATAGTGGAATAAAATGGATTGGTGAAATCCCTGATAATTGGAATGTAAGAAAAGTTAAACAGTGCTTTTATATTTCAAAAGAACAAGCACATGAAGAAAATCCAATAATACTAAGTTTGGCAAGAGCAGGCGTAAAAGTTAGAGATATTTCTAACAATGAAGGTCAATTGGCTGCATCTTATGATAACTATAATCCGGTTATGCCAGGAGATTTATTATTGAATCCAATGGATCTTTATAGTGGCGCTAACTGTAGCTTGTCTGAGGTTAGTGGTGTTATTAGCCCTGCATATATCAATTTGAGGAAAAAAGTAGAATTAAATCCAAAATTTTATGATTATTATTTTAAAACACAATACTGGGCTATGGCTATGTTTGCTCATGGGAAAGGTGTTTCTTTTGATAATAGATGGACGATGAATGCCGAAACATTATTGAATTACTATTTGCCTTTTACATCTTCTGATGTGCAAGATAAAATCGTAGACTTAATTAATAAAAAAACTGCTGAGATCGATTCATTAATTGAAATAGAGAATCAGCAAATAGAAAAACTTAAAGAGTATAAACAAGCAGTTATTACTGAGGCTGTCACAAAAGGCCTAGATAAAAATCTTGCCATGAAAGATAGTGGTATTGAGTGGATTGGCAAGATACCTGAAGGATGGAACACAATTAAAATTAAATTCACGTCATGGCTAAAAGGTAGAATTGGTTGGGATGGATTAAAGTCTGGTGAGTTTATAGAAGAAGGTCCATATTTAATTACTGGAACGGATTTCATAGATGGTGGTATAAATTGGGATACATGCGTTCACATTTCTGAAGAGAGATTTATGGAAGATGAACTATTACATATTTATGAAAATGACTTGCTGATAACTAAGGATGGAACTATAGGCAAACTAGCTATTGTCAAAGATTGCCCAGAAAAAGTTTCCTTAAACAGCGGAGTAATGATTATTCGTAATACTACCAAATGGAAATACCTTGATAAATACCTATATTATATTCTTTCATCTGAACAATTTTATTTGTGGTATGGATTAAGCCAATCTGGAAACAGTACGATTAAACATTTATATCAGGGCCAGTTTTATAATTTTGAATTCACATATCCAGATTTAAATGAACAAAAGAAAATAAGTGATTATTTAGACGAAAAATGTGCAGATATCGATAAGTTAATCGAAATTAAAAAACAAAAAATAGATCAATTAGATGAATACAAGAAATCTTTGATTTATGAATATGTAACTGGTAAAAAGGAAGTATGTTAGATGAAAAAAAATAGAAAAGTAAAAGAGAAAAGAATCAAAAAGAAATTATCTGCTGAAACAAGCAGTAATCTAACTACTCTAATAGTTATATTAGTTACTTTAGGAATAACCATACCGTTACATATTATATTTCCAGATAAACTAACATCATATTGGGTAATTGCTATTTGTGTTGCAGTTATTAGTCCATTTGCACTTGCTAATTTTAAAATAAATATGCTAGCAAAAGGCAATTATACAGAAGAACAAAAGAAAGCCGCTACATCAAAGTTAGGAATTATGATGCTTTCCATCTGGTATGCTGATTTCACTTTCATTTGTATGTTTATGAATTGGCTAATTGCATTCTTTATTTTAGCAGGACTATATTTGATAAAAATGATTTATAATGTTTCTTCAGTTTTAGTAAATAGAAAAGATGCAACTACATATCCTAATTTCTTAATTATTGGAGATTTTGTTTTAAGTTTCTTGTTATTAACTTTATTAATTTACAAGATACCAGATCAAACACTACAAACAATAGTTATTGCTCTTAGTGCTGCTTTAATAGGTGGCTTATTAACTTTACTTGGTGTTATTATGACCATAAAAAAATCTGATAAAGATAGAAAAGAAGATGAAATTAAGAAGGCAAGACCAGTATTTGCATATAATATGCTAAGACAAGAGCCTAAACTCGATGCAGTAGTACAAAGGGTTTGCATTTCTGATTCGTCTGAACAGTTACAAGATGCATGCGATGTTTATGTAGAACTTGAAAATTCTAACTTATCATCTTTTGAAATAAAAAGAGTAAATCATGATGGTACATGGGTAAAAATGGAAGGTAACACAACAGTTTTGCCAAGTGCTAAATGTTTATTAAATTTTAGATTTATTGATAATCCTAATTCATTGTTTTTAGAAGTTGAGGATCAACTAGGAAATAACTATTATTATCAATTATTTGTTTTGTTTTTAGGCACAAAGTCATCTAATGGTATGGCTCTTCACACTGTTAGAGAAATTAAAAATATTACAAAAGAAGAAATAGAAATGATTATGAAGGAGGCAAAATAATATGGATACAAGTGAAAAAAGATTTGAACAAGATATCGAAACATATTTTTTAAATCATGGTTTTAGAAAGGTTTTGCCTTCAACGTATGATAAAGAAAAAATGTTATTTTCTGATGTTTTAGAAGAATTTGTTTCTACGACTCAACCTAAAGCATGGGCAAGATATACTAAATTATATGGAGCATCAGCTGTAGATAAATTGACTAGAAGAGTAAATACAGCAATATCAGAAAGTAATGTTCTTGATGTTCTTAAAAAGGGAATCAAGGATATGGGTATTGAAATCAAATTATGTTATTTCAAGCCATCATCTAATTTAAATCAAGATTTAGTAAAACTATATGAGGGAAACATCTGTGGTATTACAAGACAATTTCCTTATTCAAAGAATAACAATAACACAATAGATACTGTTTTATCTATTAATGGTATTCCTCTATTCTCATTTGAATTAAAAGACCAATTAAAAGGTCAAGATGTCAATAATGCGATGAGACAATGGAAAGAAGATAGAGATCCTAAAGAACCTATTTTTAAGTTCGGTCAGAGGTTCCTATGTTACTTTGCTATTGATTTATACGATGCATTTATGACAACTGAACTAAAAGGTGAATATACTAGATTTTTACCATTCAATCAAGGTTCAAATGGTGCAGGTAATCCTGGAGGAAAAGGAAATCCTAAAAATGATGAAGGATATCCAACTTCTTATATCTGGGAAAGAGTCTTCAGCGTTGATTCAATGATAGATTTAATTGCTAAATTTATTACTATCACAGAAGAAAAAGAAGAAAAGAATGGTAAATCCTATATTACAAAGAAAATTATATTCCCTAGATATCATCAATATGATGTAGTAAAAAAGATTTTAGCAGATGTTAAAGAAAAAGGTGCTGGTGTAAATTATTTAATTGAGCATTCAGCTGGCTCTGGTAAATCGAATTCTATTGCTTGGATAGCTTATAGACTAGCATCCGCATTTGATAATGATGATAAATATATATTTGATTCAGTTATTATTGTAACTAATAGAATTGTTTTAGATTCTCAATTACAAGATACAATTAATTCATTTGACCATAAAGCTGGATTAGTTGAGTGTATTACTCAAAAGAAAGGCTCTAGAGGTCTTGTTGATGCTATAAATGATAAGAAAAAGATTATTATTTGTACTATTCAAAAGTTCTTATATGCTTATAAAGATTTCGATGAATTAAAAGGCAGAAACTTTGCTGTTATCATTGATGAAGCCCATCAAGGCCAAAGTGGTGAATCCGCAAGAACATTAAGAAGTTCTCTAATTGATGTTGAGAAAGAAAAGAAGGCATTTGCAGAAGAAAATGATATGAATCCTGATGCAATAGAAGAGACTGAAGAATTATTAAATATCTTAGGTCAAGGACATCATGAGAATCAATCATTCTTTGCTTTTACTGCAACACCAATTAATAAGACTCTAGAGTTATTTGGAACTAGTATCGGTGATGAAAAGAAAAAGCCATTCCATACTTATTCTATGAGACAAGCAATAGAGGAAGGCTTTATTTTAGATGTTTTAAGTACATATGTAACTATTAAAGAAGCATTTAAGTTAATCACTAATACTGAGGATAACCCTGAACTATTAGAAGAAAAAGCAAAAAGAGCTTTATTTAAATATTATAAACAACATGAATTTACCATTTCTCAAAAGGTAGATATGATTATGGATAATTTCCTTAATAATGGTAGAAAGAAGATTAATGGTCATGGTAAGGCTATGATTGTTACTGATTCTAGACAAAGTGCTGTTTTATATTATCAAGCAGTTAAAGAGTATTTATCAAAGCATCCAGACGAAACTAAAGGATGCGGTGTTTTAGTTGCTTTCTCAGGTAAAGTCAAATTTGATGGTGATGATACTGAGTATATTGAAGCTGAAATGAATGAATATCCTGATGGTAAGAAAATTAATTCAGATGCTAAGTTTAGAAAGGCATTTAAAAGTGATGATTTCAACATTATGGTTGTTGCTGATAAATATCAGACAGGATATGATGAACCATTGTTACATTCAATGTTCGTAGATAAGAAATTAAAAGGAGTAAATGCGGTTCAAACATTATCTAGATTAAATAGAACTTGTCCATTTAAAAATGATACTTTCGTGCTTGATTTTGCTAATACATCAGACAGTATTAAAGAGTCATTCCAACCTTTCTATGAAGAGACTACATTAGTAGGAAGCAGTGATGTAAATAGAGTTTATGATTTAAGAAGCAAATTAAATGAGTTTGCACTCTTTAATGATGAAGATATAGATAAATTCTATGCAATTATGAAAGTTAATTCTGATAAGAAAAAACAAGATGACTCAGCAATTGGAAAACTTGTAAGTGTCATGAAACCAGCAGTAGATAATTACGCTGATTTAGATGATGACAAGAGATTACTTGCTAGAGATACAATGATGAAGTTTATTCGTTCATATGGATTTGTAACTCAGCTTGTAAGAATTAATGATGAAGACTTATTCAAAGATTATTTATATATTTCTCATCTGATTAGATTATTACCTAAGACACAATATCCTGTATTTGATTTAACAGGTAAAGTATCACTTGAATACGCTAAATTAAAAGAAACATTTAAAGGTGCTATTGAGCTTGAAAAAGAAGGTGGCGAAGTTGTTCCTGGTAAAGGAGCTAAGCCAGCTAAAAAGAGTAATAAGACTGATACTTTAGAAAGAATTGTTGAAAAGGTTAACGAGAAATATCAAGATGATTTTTCAGCAGCTGACAAGGTAGCACTTGATAGTGTATTCCAGATGCTTATGGGAGATCCTGTTGTTAAGAAAAAACTTACTGAGTATGCCAAAACTAATGATGCTCAAATGTTTATCAAATCAATATTCCCTAAAGAATTTGAAAGAGTATTAGTTGAATGTTACACAAAGAACGATGATGCTTTCCAAAGATTACTTGGAAACGATCAATTCCAAAAGGCTGTAATGGATATTATGGCAAAAGAATTATATAAGACATTAGTGTCAGATAACAAATAAAAACTGGAGGTAAACAACATGTCGCTAGAATCGGTTGAAAAAGCAATAGCTAGCCTTGATGCTGGTCCATTTCAAAATTTATCAAGGGCATTTCTTAATAAAAAACTTATAGATTATTCATGTCAAGCTAATGGTTCTATGATAGGTTCTGTTAAAACAACCAAATCACATCCAGATTGTTTGTTTATTAATAAACATAATAATAGATTCATAATGGTGGAATGCACTACACAAAAAACATCCCTTGGAAATAAACTAAAATCTGATATAAGCGATTGTTTGGATGAATCACAAACCAAAATCCCTGTTCAAAACATTGAAAAAATTATATTTTGTTATTCAAACGGGAAAATTCCAAATGATGATATATTTGGGCAAAAGGAATATTTGCTGTCGCTAGGTGTTAAGCTAGAATTGGTAAGCGTTAATGATATGGCGCTTGATATAGAAGATAAATATCCAGAGCTAGCAATGGAATATTTAAAAATTAACTTATATAAATCTTTAAATGTTTTATCGGTAAATGAGTTTATTAATGACTCAAACAACGGACTGTCACCTTCTCTTGATAAGGTATTTTCATCAAGAGATAGAGAAATAGAGGATCTAAAACATGCTTTTTTAGATAATGATATTATTGTGCTTTATGGTAAATCTGGCGTAGGAAAATCCAAACTTGCGATTGAATTATTGAAAAGTATTGAAGCAGATGAAAATAAGATAAAGTGCATAAAAGCAAGAGGTTTTTTTGATTATACAGATATTCTAAGAACTACCAGTTTTACAGAATACTATTTAATTGATGATGCTGATAAATTCTCTGATGTTAAGACTATTATAAGTTGTTTAAAAAATAAAAAAATAGTGTTTACTATAAGGGATTATGAATTATCAAATTTTTTATTAAGACTTGATAATTTAGAAGTTTCCTTCTTTAACTATGAGCTGGATTTATTTTCGGAAGAAGCAGTAAATAAGGTGATAAAAGATAATATTGGATCTTGTAGCGAATCATTTTTAGTTAAACTCAATGAACTAGTACAAGGAAATATTAGATTAGCTTTCATGATTGCTGAAACATGTAAAAGGAATAACAGTATTTCTTCCTTATATGATCCTAGAGATATTTTTGGAAAGTATTACGAGAATAGAATAAATAAATTACTATCTATAGAAAAAACATATTTGATATTAAGATGTATAGCACTTATTACTTTTGTTAAACAAGTTGATTTAAGTGAATTAGATTTATACAGTGATTTGTTGAGCTTTCTAAACATAGAAAGAAATGAATTTAAAGAAACTATAAGATATTTAGAAAAAGAAGAAATTATTTCTATTTTTGAAAATAAAATAGTTGAAATGAATGATCAATGTTTGTCTAATTACTTAGAATATTATGTTTATTTTCATAAAAAAACTGTTAGATTAAGTGATGTTTTTATCAATTTATTCCCAAAATATAAAAGAAACATTATTTCAATGCTAAATCAAACCTTGAATGTTTTTTTTAACAATGAGGATTTATCTTTTATTAAGGATGAATTAAAAGAGGCGTGGGAATCATTTAAAGATAATAAAAGCGTATTAAAAGAATTGGCAAGTGGTTTTTCTTCATTAAATCCTGAAGGAAGTTTGAAACTATTAAACGATACCATCAAAGAGAATAAAGTTGACGAAGAATGGGTAATAAATTCTTTTAATTCTATTTTGGGTGTTGAAACAAAGTTAGCTGTAAAATTATTTAAAATTTATATATTGAATGGCTTACTATCGATTCAAAAAGCCGAATCAATTCTTATAGATAACTATTTATTTGATGAGCATGATTATCTTAGAAATTATATGATTCAAGATACAATAGTTTCTGAATTATCAAAAGATTTCCCAATTTTTATAAATAGTTTATCTAATTATTGCTTAAAGCTACTACAGTTTGAATATGAACAAAATAGCATGCGTGGTAACAAAGCAGTTTTTGCAAGAATGAATATAGGAAATGGCGATGAAAACTTGTATTTGTTAAGAAAAAAATGCATTGTATTTTTGATTCGAAATAATAGCATTACAAAAGTTCTTAAAACTTATTTCACATATTGTCCACAAGAAAACAATATAGAATTGTTTAAGAAAGATATTGCTTCATTTAATAATGAAATTGAAAACATAAAACAAGACGAGAAAGTAGAGACATGCATTTATTTTTATAGTAGACACATTTTCGATTATTATAAATTAAAATGGGACTACTTATATTTAAGAAATAAAAATATAATTGATTTTTTTGAACCGATTTTTAAAGAGCCTGTTGATAGAAGGATACCATATGAAGAAAGAAAAACTAAATATGAAAAAAGATTAATTAAGGATATTAGTATAGATGCTAAATTAACCATTAAGAGAGTAAGTGAATTAGTTTTATTTGATTGCACATTTAGTAGTGTTTCTGATCAAATTAAAAACTATTTTGAGCTGTGTATATCATACATAGAAGAGGCATATTTTGATGAATTAATTCAAATCCTTATTAAATCTAAATGGCTAGCAGGTAATGTGAATACTGTATGCGGCATTGTCGATAGATATAAAAAGATAAGTAGTGTAGAAAACTCTTACAGGATAATTAAAGATATTATTCCTGAGGCTTGCAAATCTAAAGCTTTTGAATGGCTTTTTATAACCATTAATGACAGTGATATCAATGAAGGTACTATTCGACTATTTGATGATTATGTCGGTAACATTAATAAATATCCTTTTACCTATTTTGTTCCACAACACTGGATTAAAATATGTCAGAACATTTCAAAACTTCTTTATTTGTGTAAGAAAGCTTTAGAATTTGAAAAAAACGGATATGGGCCTTATGCCTTATATTTAATTTTTGAACGAGATGATAGGGATAGTTTATTCGATGACTTATTTGAAGAGGATAGTGACTTTATAGAAGAGCTATATTTAAAATCTTTGAATAATCGAGATGATTATTTTGATGAAAAAGGATTATACCTTCTTAAAATAGTAAAAAAGAATATTAATTTTTTGTCTGTTTTTATAGATGAATTCTTGTGTTCTCATAATAATTCATATTCAAAAAAGAGAATTGAAGCCCTATGGAATAGTGATGACTATATTACATATGGTGATTTGCTATTTTCTAAACTGATAAACATAGATAAGAAATATATGATTCAATTTTATGCTACAACAATTATGGGTGGTTTTGATCATGAAGGTAAAAGAAGAATATCTGAAAACCAACTTAATTGGTTCGGTCATTCATTAAGTATAAATATAAATAATCAAGAGAATATAGTTAATTTATTTGAATGTGTTAGAGATTTTGATTATGCATCAAAAGTTAGATGTCTTGAATTATTGTTTAAGTATAGCAATGATTTTGAAACTTTTAAAAAGATTAATTTGAACCCAACAATAATTTCTTTTTCTGGAAGTGAAGTTCCTTATATTAGAAGCCGTATATCGTTTTATGAGAAAATAAAGGAAATTGTACCATCAGAACCATGTTTTATAGATCATTTATTTTATATTGATGAGATACTACAAAGTTTAAAAAAATCTATTAGTCAAACTTTAATAAATGAAAAGAAGCGCTCTAATAGATTATATTGGTAAGGTTTAAATTCTACGATGGTGATATGTTTATGAAAAGAACAATAATTTTTTTAATAAGTTTAATAATTATCTCCACACTAGTAGCTTGTGGCAAATCAAACAGCACACCTACTCCAATTACTAATGAGCCTAGTACAACAATTACTACTCCATCAGATGATAATCAAACAACTAAGGAAGATGAAACTACCAATATGGAATTAACATTAAAAATAAATGATATAGAAGTAGATGTAATATGGACTGACAATGATTCAGTAAGAGCTTTGAAGAATCTTGCTAAAGATGGATTAACCATAAATATGAGTAAGTATGGTGGATTTGAGCAGGTAGGATCTATTGGTTCTACATTGCCATCATCTGATACTAGAATAACTACTAATCCAGGAGATATAGTCTTATATTCATCTAATCAAATAGTAATATTTTATGATTCTAACACTTGGTCTTATACGAAAATAGGACACATCAATTTATCTAAAAGTGAATTAATAGATTTACTTGGAGACGAAGATGTTGTTGTTACATTAACTTTAAAATAGATGAGAATCAAATAATGCTAGTTATTTTACTCTCAATTAAGAAAAAGAATAAAATAAACTGCAAAAACTAGTTGAATGAAGTCGTTTGAGTGAAAAAATAAGGAGGTAAAGAATATGGCTAATTCACATTATGTACCTATGCTTACATTAAGAAGATTTTCTGATAGACTTTGCCTCTTTAATGTTCAAACTGGTAAGTATAAGGAAAATGTCAAAATTGATAAAACATTTTCTGAACAGAACTTTTATTCTAACGAAGTAGAAGAAAAATTAAATAAAAGAATTGAGTCACAGTTTGGTAATTTATTTTCAAACAAAATTCTAAATGCAGAAGGAACCATTGAATTAAAAAGAGATGAATTAAATCTAATTAAAAAGTTTTTATTAATTTCAACAATTAGGAGCATGGGCAATGAGGAGTTTATGCAAACTGAGCGAAAGTTTTACGATAATTTAAAAGAACATTGGATTAAATTTGGTAAAGAAAAAGGTTTAAGCGAAGAAGAAATAAAAGCTAGACCTATTGAACCTCCATTTCAAGAAAAAATAATCGAAGGAGAAACGCCATTTGAATATTGGATGAGAACATTAAATGTTATCTTAGATTCTAATGGTACTCCAGAAGATATTTTAAAACATCCAGATAAAACGTATCCTGCTCATAGGTGGGCTGAAGTAATAAATAATGGATATGTTGCATTCTGGGATTCAGAATATGTGCACGATGAATATGTAATTACTGACGTTGGGATGACATCAGAAAATGAAAAAGGATGGAATGGTATAACAGTCCACAATATTAAAAAGACAAACTTCCTTATGGAGGTTTTTGAAAAAGAAAAAGATTTGCAAAATAAGATGGAAATAGCTAGATGGATGCATTTACATCGAAATTTTAGTGAAAATTTTATGATGTTCCCAATTTCTGCAAAGCGAATGATAGTTGAAATTGATCCTTTTTATAAGTTTAGAATTTTTGTAAAAGATCATTATGATATGCCTAATTTGGAGTATTTAACTGAGCTTGTAAATGAAAAATTATTTTATCCAAATTCAAATAAATATGTCTTAAAGCAAGATGGTATTTCTCCGAAGTACCATCCAGATGATTTATACATTTATGAAATCAAGAAATTGACGAGGAGAGAGACTAGATATTGTAACGAGTTATTCTTGGATAGAATTAATACTTGGGTTGGATTTACTTCTTTAAATAAAGCTGTTGGTAGCATATTTTCGTATAAGAAAGCTAATTCATACCCATTTGTTCCAAGAGTTGATTATACAGAATTATATTTGATTATTAATGAAAGATATGGTTCGAGCATAGATATTGATACTATAGGAGGTTTTAGAAGATGAAAATGTTTAATGAATCACTTACAACAAGATTTAATACTCTTGAAAGAAATATAAAATCAAAGAGTAATTCTTTTTATGATTCCTATCTTGATCTATTAGAAGCTACAATTAAGTATTTCTTAGATGAAAATAATATAATATATGATGATTCTAGAACATGTGGCTATCTTGTTAAAGAAGAGTCAATTAAAGACTTCTTGATGAATGTACTTAAGTTAGATGATTATACATATAACAAACTTCCTGACTATATTAAGAAATGTAATGATCATAAGCATAAGAAAGAAAAAACATTAGGAATCGATAGTGTCATCAACTATTTAAAAGTTTATTACGATTTGATTAACTATTATATTGTCTTTATAAAAGGCATAAAGATTGAATATGATGCAGAATATTTCACGTCTATATTTGGTGAAACTGAAAGATTAAATAATGCATATAGAGAAGAAGTTCTAAGATTAAAAGATGAACTTAAAGAATCTTACGATAATAATAAATTATCAGAACAGGATTTAGAACAATATAAGTCTCTATTATCCATCAAGGATATTGAACTTTTAAATCTTGATGAACAAAACCAAAAGCTACAAGCCCAAATCAGTATTTTAAAAGATATTAAGTTAAATTCTATGGAAGAAAAACTAAATAAGACTATTGATATGCTTAATAATATGCAGGATTATTTAGTAGAAAATAGAATTATTGCTAGAAGAACATCAAAATTAATTGATGGTAGAGATATAACTGATGAAGAACTAGCAGCTGAAAGATTAAAGTTGGAGGCAATTAAAAATGGAAAATAAGCCTCAAAATGTATTTGAAAAACTTGATAAACAAGGCGAGCAAATAGAAGACATATCACAAAAACTTGAAGGTATTAGCATAAACGATTTGTATGCTTTAGCAAAAAGAACCTTGGATTATGGTGACTATCAAACTGCTCAAAAATACTACAATCATATTAGCTTACTGAAACCTTTAGATTGGGAAGCACCATTATATGCCTCATTATGTAATTTCAAAGGCTATCATGATATGTTTTTCTGGACTAAGGTTCCTGAACAAGTAGAAAAAATAATTGCCTCTACAATTAAATATATTAATAACTTAGAATTAGATTCTGATAAAAAAGAAAAAGAAATGTTTAAATGTGTTGAAATTATAAAGGATGAAATGCTAAAGACAAAAGATCATTATTTTAAATATAAAAAGGAATATGATGATGCTGATTCTGATTATATCTATATTCTTGAAGAGTACTTTATAAATGTCTACAATGATATAAAAGATATAGAGTTAAAAGCAATTAAAGATTTTAACATTGTAGTTGCTGAGAATTGTTTAAGTCTGATTGAATTAACAAAGAAGCTTTCTTCAAGAATATCTAAAGATCTATACCAAGAATTAATAAGTATTTCATCTAAAAGCTTTGATATTGATTTTGACAAAGTAGTTGAAGAAAACAAAGCAGTTGCTAAGCCTAAAAATGATTTATCACTTGATGAAATAAAAGAGATTAAGTTAAAGGGAAAGATGTATTTTGAATATAATGATAAAGTTATTTCAAAACGTCACTTTAAAAATAAAATCATATTTTCCAGCATATTGATATTATTATCGTTGGCTGGAATTGTTTCCTCATTTTTATCTAAAACTTGGTTAAGTTTAATTTATATTTTACCTTTATTGTATGGCCTTTACTTAATTAGTGCTGGTTTCACACAAAAAGAAAGAATAAAATGTAATTCATTATTTTCTCCTAAACGAGAGTACAATAGACTAACTTCTGATGGTAATATTGTGACAGAAAATAAGGTGAATATAATTAAAATAGTATTTGGAATAGGCAGTGTCGCATTGATTGGATTAGGAATATTTTTCTTTATTTCAATATTTAACTACGAAGAGTTGAATTTAACATTAAGAATAATCCTTATGATATCAATGGTTTTAGACGCAGTTGTTTATTACTTAGCTTATTTAAAATTTAGTAATGAATATCATTCTAAATTTAATGGAACATATTCATATTTATATAATGGCAAATATTACAAATTTGATAGATAAACATATTTAATAATTGTGTTACAAGAACAGGGCTGAATTCGTGGAAATTCGGCTCTTTTTTTGATATAATATAAGCGTGTCAGAAGAATACTCTGGAGCATTGGTACAAACATACCTTCGCAAAGGAGGTATTGCATATGACACAAGTAGATGAAAGACTAGCTAAGGTTGGTCAAAATCTTAAAAAATTTATTTCTGAATCTAAGTATAAAACACAGGTTTCTTTCGCGTTGGATGGTATGGGTCAAGACCCTTCAGTAATCCGTAGATGGATTAAACATGGTGTTAATAGTTTATCTACTATTATGTATATTGCTGAGGTTTTAGAAATAGATTTTATGGAGCTTCTTAAATAGGAGGCTCCTTTTTTTACGCCTAAATTTGGGCTTTAAGCCTTGATATATATATATATATATATAAAGATGAGGGTATCAGGACTGCTGCAGTATCACTTACAGCGTCTGATGCAGCCCTACGAAATAGAAGACCGTTATAAAAGTAAAGCCTCTGTTTTACATATAGAAAGCACGTAATTTGGCTGATGATGGTGCTGTTTCTGCTTGCACAAAGGAGCAGCTCTCGAATTGAGAAAAGGTGGATTTGTCAAAATGAAACACCACACCAACAAGAAAAAACGACTGCTTTGGATCGTAACGGGCATCGTTTTAATATACTGCGCGATCCTGCTGGCCGCCCACCATATCGACCGTGGTCTTTCCCCAGATAATGACAGCAGCGGTTACGGAGATTTGACTGAGCGTTTTTCAGCCAAGTATTCCATAAATTATAAAGGAAAGGTTTACGAATACCGCGAAAAACAGCTGGTCAACATTCTGCTGCTGGGTATTGACTCCAGAAGCGACACGCAGTATTCAGACGGAAGATATGGAAGCCAGGCGGACTTCGTGATGCTGCTCTGTATTGATAAACAGGAGAAGAGTATTACCCCAATCCATATTGACCGCGACACGATGACAGACGTACCGATATACGGTCCTTTTGGCGATTCGGCCGGAAGCAGAGTGATGCAGCTTTGTTTGGCTCAGGCCTATGGAAGTGACATCGCGGAGGG